>UMLQ01038990.1_pt1 | contig 34195 bp, 40 predicted proteins | sample 1966631 | NCBI WGS metagenome assembly UMLQ01 (sample SAMEA4836206, study PRJEB28245) | human gut metagenome | biome: gut microbiome; material: fecal sample | place: Denmark | collected 2008 | reverse complement strand
CCCGTAGGAGTCTGGGCCGTATCTCAGTCCCAATGTGGCCGAAGAGCCTCTCAGCCCGGCTACTGATCGTTGCCTTGGTATGCCGTTACCACACCAACTAGCTAATCAGCCGCAAGCTCATCTATTAGCGGATTACTCCTTTTCTTGCTGTACCATGCGGTACTACAAGCTTATGCGGTATTAGCAATGATTTCTCATTGTTATTCCCCTCTAATAGGTAGATTGCTTACGTGTTACTCACCAGTCCGCCACTAAAGCCATTGTTACAAAACTTCAATCAGATAAATCTTCATTCCATTTCGTAACGACTTCCGTTCGACTTGCATGTCTTATGTGCGCCGCCAGCGTTTATCCTGAGCCAGGATCAAACTCTCTAATTAATGGTATATATATTTCTCATTTTCATGAGTCTTACATATCGTTTTTTAGAGTTCTTAACTCATTTTAAATCTAGCGTTTTTTTGCTTGGTTTTCTCCAATTTCTTTTTTGAGTACGAATACTTCAAAGTATTCTTCTTAAAGGAATTTATTGTTTATTTTTCAATGTACTTCCGTTCTCTTTTTTAGAGAACGTTCATTATTATACTACCGAAGTTTTTAAATGTCAACACTTTTTTAAAACTTTTTTTATTTTTTTAAAAGTATTTTTGAGTACAAAAAAAATTAGCAATTATTTCTTCTTTACTGCTTATTTTTTATGCCCAAAATATTACTAATTTTATACTTTTAAATAAGTTATATAAAATATGTCTTCATATTTACTTGGTACTTTTTTATGATACCATTTTTATTATTGTTTGTCAACATAAATTTATAAAATATTTTACTTTTTTTCTCTTATTAAAATTATAGGTGTTAATTCCTTTCCTTGTCCAGATGGATTATCTCTTATTAGTCCTTTTAATTCCTCATCGCTTAACTTTATATCTGACGAATGTCCTAATACTTCTTGTCCTAAATCATTAGCGTCAACTATCATACAACTCATACCTAGTTTCTCTTTTATTTCATCACATACTTTGCTAGGGTTTTCTGGAATTTTTATTCCTATATCTCCATACTCTTTCCAAACGTGATCATAAAATCCATCTAAGCCACTTACTTCTTGTCCAACTATTTCGTAAAATACTCCTTTTTTACCAAATAACTTTGTAACTGCACTAGCTATACTAGCCCATAAAACTTTTAGTAACCCTACTGTATCTATTGCATATTGCATTTTTATTGTTTCTCCTACTCCAACACCAGTATCTGGATGTGAAGCAAACTTTGATAAGAATTTCGCCCAAAATCCTATTTTTACATCTTCTCTTTTTACTATTCTGTTTTGGCATAGAGCAATTATTTTTTCACTACTAGAAACTATATCTCCCTCTTCGTATATTGGGCTTACATATTCTTTAAATATATCTATATAATTTTCCCCTTGTTTTACAAACCTTGTTTTTATTGCATGTCTTAAATATGTTTTGCCATTAACTTCAATTTCTACGTTTTTCCCTTCATTTGCGAAAAATTCCATATTAGTCCCACCTTTTTTATTAAATTACGAAATTATTATAATTCATTTTATTTATTTTAGCAATAATTATTAAATAAATTGTAATTTGTTCTTATCATTTTCCAGTATGTATTGAATATACTTATTATATATTTATATATGTAGGAGATTTTTATGGGATCAAAAGGACTAGATTTTAAACATAAAGAAGTTGTTAATATTGTGGATGGCAAAAGACTTGGGTTTGTTCAAGATGTAACAGCCGATTTAGAAAGTGGAGTAATTACTTCAATTATTGTACCTGGAAATTCTAAATTGCTTAATCTATTTGCAGGGAATAATGATATTGTAATTCCATGGCAAGATATTAAATGCATTGGTGAAGATATTATATTAGTAGAAATAAATAAGGAATACTCTTAAAAGCATTCCTTATTTATACATCTTTTTTATTCTTTCTATTGCACTTTTTTCTAACCTAGACACTTGTGCTTGCGATATTCCAATTTCTTCTGCTACTTCCATTTGTGTTCTTCCATCAAAAAACCTCTTTGAAATTATTGTTTTTTCCCTTTTATTTAGTTTCTTCATTGCTTCTGCGACCGTTATATTTTCTGCCCATAATTCATCCGTATTTTTTGAATCTTTTACCTGATCCATTATATATATGCTTTCGCTTCCTTCATTATATACTGGCTCTTGAAGTGAAACCGGATCTTGGATAGCATCTAGGCTCATTACCACTTCTTCTTTTGTTACTCCCAATTCTTTTGCTATTTCTTCCACTGTTGGCTCATTTTGTTTTTCTTTTATTATCTTTTCTTTTGCTTGAAGTGCCCTGTATGCTAAATCTCTAACAGACCTACTTACCCTTATTGGATTGTTGTCTCTTAAATATCTTCTTATTTCTCCTATTATCATGGGAACTGCATATGTGCTAAATTGTACATTCAATGAAACATCAAAATTATCAATTGCTTTTATTAATCCGAACACATCCTATTTGAAATAAATCATCTGCTTGTTCTCCTCTTCCTCCAAATCTTTGTACCACACTTAACACTAATCTTAAATTTCCATTTATGAATTTTTCCCTTGCTATCTCGTCTCCATTTTTTATTTTGATTAATAGTTCTTGTTTTTCTTCATTTGATAGTACAGGTAATTTTGCCGTATCTACTGATGCAATCTCTACCTTATTTATCAAATTAAAAAACCTCCTTTTAGAAATAATTTCTAATCTAATTATTTCCAAAAGTTTTGTTTTTTATTCTACGCATATATATTCTTTTATATTTTCAAACTTTGAGTCTCCTATTCCAGATACATTTTTTATATCTTCTATATTTTTAAATTTTCCATGTTCATTTCTGTAAGTGATTATTTTTAATGCTGTCGATGGTCCTATTCCTGGGAGTGTCTCTATTTCAGTTTGTGCTGCTTTATTTATATTTATTTTTTCTTCCTTTGATTTGTTTCCTTCTATTATAATATTATCTCCCGCTTTTTCTTCTACCACTATTATCTCTTCATCTTTTTCATTTATATTTGGTATTTTCACCTTTTGTCCATCACTTAAGCTATATGCTAAATTTACATTTGATAAATCAGCTTCTTCAGTTGTTCCTCCCGCTTCTTCTATTGCATCCGAAATCCTTGCTCCTTTTTCTAATTTTATAACGCCTTCTTCTTCTACTTCTCCTGTAATGTGTATTACTATTTTATTTTCTATAATATTATCATCTACCTCCTGGTCTTCTTCTATTATATTAGATATTTTTTCTATATCAGAATAATCATATTTTTCCGTTTTACTAATAATATAATATCCTATAACTATAAACATTATAATTATTAAAACCACTACTATTATTTTTTGTTTTTTATTTAATATTTCCATAAAAAAACCTCCTTAAATATATTGTTTTTTATTATTTTTTAATATATGATATTTATATAATTTATATTGGGGGAATAAAGGTATGCAAACAAATTTAATAAAAAAATCTATACTTTGTATAATTCTTTTTTCTTTGATAAGTACATTGTTTTTGCCAAGTGTTTTGGCTGCGGATGACGAGAATTTTACTATTGATTCTCCTGCCGGAATATTAATGGATTTATCTTCAGGGAAAATTTTGTACGAAAAAAATATGGATGAAAAAAGATATCCTGCAAGTTTAACAAAAGTTTTAACAGCTATTGTTGTTTTGGAAAACTGTAAATTGGATGATATTGCTACAGTTAGTTATGACTCTGTTATGACTCTTAGCTCTCGGATATGTTACAGCAAATTTACAAGTTGGTGAAGAATTAACAGTCGAGCAATTACTATATGTTCTTATGGTAGGTTCTTCAAATGATGCTGCAATTGTTCTTGCCGAACATGTTGCCGGTTCTCAAGAAGAGTTTTCTAACTTAATGAATAAAAAAGCACAAGAACTTGGATGTACAAATTCGCATTTTATTAATCCAAATGGTGTACACAATGAAAATCATTATTCTACAGCTCACGATTTAGCTATAATTGCAAAATATGCTATGCAAAATGACGAGTTTAGAAAACTAGTTTCTACAACTTCTTACAAATTACCAGCAACAGCTAAGTATGAACGTGAAGATAGATTATTTACTACAACTAACAGTTTGCTAATTGTAAATAACAATGATAGAGCTGATAATTATTATTATAAATATGCAACTGGAATCAAAACAGGTTTTACTACTCCTGCTGGCAATTGTTTAATTGCTTCTAGCAACAAAGATGGGTTTGAACTACTAACAGTTGTATTAGGAAGTGGACAAACATCACAAGGACTAAGTCAAAGATACCTTGATACAATTTCTATGTTTAACTATGGTTATTCTAATTACTTTATGAGAGGTGTAGCAAAAGAAGGTTCAATTGTTCAAACAACAGTAATAAATAATGCTACTAAAGATACTAAAAAATTAGATTTAGCTTTATCAAAAGATGTTACGGTTCTTATTAAAACTGAAGATAAAAACACTAATTTGCTTCCAACAGTTACTTTAAATGAAAATCTTAAAGCTCCTATAAAAAAAGGAGATGTTGTTGGTCATGTTAAATATGAAGTTGAGGGAATAACTTATGAAGCTGATTTATTAGCTAATTCTGATGTAAAACCATCTAGAGTATTTATTAAAATTTTGATATTTGTTATTATTTTAGTTTTTGCTTTCTTGTATTTAAAAGCAAAGCAGAATCAAAAGAAAAAAAGAAAGGTAAAATATTATAAAGGGAGATAATTAATTTATCCCCCTTTTTTATACAATTAGAACAAATGTGAATTTAAAAATTGCTTTGTTCTTTTATTAATTTGCTGTATTTGTGATAGTGTTTTGTTCTTGGTTGCTTTCCACATTTCTAAATAATCTGTCTACAACTTCTTTTGTTTCTTCTTTATCATTTAAGAAAAACCATATTCCATTTAGCATTTTTGACTCTCCTGGTAGCTGTTCTGCTTGTATACTATCTACATCAAGATTTACTATATAAGGAATATAATCTTTTAAGTTTGAAAATTCCATGTTGGTTTGAACATAGTCTTTTGCTAGATCCATAATCTTTCCTATTTCTTTTATGTTTTTAAATTGTATTGTTTGTTTTAATACTGTTTTTATTAACTCTCTTTGTGTTTTCATCCTTCCATAGTCTTCTATTCCATACTTGTATGAATATGTAGAACCATCATTATTGTGTCTAAATCTTACCACTTGTTCAACTTTGTCTCCATTTAATTTTTGTAACCCCTCTTTTAAATGAATATGTAAGTCTTGTGTCTCATCATCATAGTCCATATCTATAGGAACATTGAACTCTACATCTCCAACTATATTTACCAATTCTTTTAAAGCCTTTGTGTCTATTAATATGTAATACTTTAAGTTAAGTCCTGTAACCTTGTTTATTGCTTCTATTGTTTTTTCTGGTGTTGAACCATTTGAATAGAAAGAATTTAATTTGTTTCCTGGTCTTGCTTTTTTTGTGTTATCACCTATAAATGTATCTCTTGGTATTGACAACATTGATGCTTTTTGTGTTTTAGGGTCATATGAACACGCAATCATTGTATCAGAAGATCCTGTACTTTCGCCCATTACTAATACTTCTAATTTGTCAAGATTTTTTAATGTTTCCTTATTATGTCCAAATAAAGCTGCTAACCAATTACCATCTAAATCATAAACTTTTTTTGCAAATATTCCTCCGCATATTCCTAAAACGATTAATATTATTATAAATATTTTTAATCCTGTATGTTTTTTCTTTTTATTTGTTTTTCTTTGTTTTACATCCACTTCTTCTTTTACTTTTTCATTTGTTCTATCGTGTTTTCCCACTTTATGATCACTCCTAAAATAAATAATAACTTATGTACTAGTATAACAAAAGCAAATATAAATATCAAGATTTATATTGCTTTTATTTTAAGTATATAATTTTTATAATATTATTTTTGTAATTATATTATTGTTATACATAGCTTTTGTAAGTATTGTTTCATCAATGCTTTTTGTTGCATTTTCTTTCAATAAAGGTGAAATTAAGTAGACTACAGCCAATATTACATACACAATTAATAATCCCTTTAATGCTCCAAATATTGTTCCTCCAAGCTTATTAAATTGCTTTAAGATTGGTAATTTTGCAATTAAATCTCCTAACGCTGCTATGAATTTCAAAACTATTCTAGAAATTAAATATAATATTAACACCGTACATACTTCTATTATTTTTACCGTTATTGTTTCTGCTGTATCTTTTATTGTATTGTTTGCTTCTTTTATAAAGCCTTGTGGAATTTTTGTTGCTTCGCTGGCTTCATCTTCTGGTTTCATTCCTTCTGGTGTAATTTTTTCTATTATAGTACTTTCAATCTTATCATCTATTGTAGTATTCTTTATTATTAATGCCGATACCGGTTTATATAGTATTAGTGCTATAATTATTGCAATAAAAAATGATGTGATTTTTATTGCTGTTTTTATTAATCCTTGTTTGTATCCTATAAATGTAAATAATACAATTATTAAAATTACTATTAAATCTAAAACAATACTCATGTTTTTCTCCTCCTACAAAGAAATTAGCTCTATTCTGTTTCTTGAGATAATTCCAGCTATATCTCTACTAAACACAACGTCTTGAATTTCTTGTGATGATTTATATCTTTTAATTAGCCAGCCATTACTATTTACAAACAAAACCTCTGTCCCTAAATTGATACATATAATATTGTCTGCTACATATACTCCCTTAGGATTTTGTTCTACTTCATATATTATTTCATTGTTTATATTATTTGTATCTATAATTTTCATTTGAAATTCTTTTCCTAAAAATCCTTTTGATTTTCTTATAACTTTAGTAATTTTTGAATTTAAATTTATTCCCGCAAATAATACATCTTCACTTGTGTAATCAAATACTCTTGTTACATTTTTATTTTTTATAATATCTATGTATTTATCATACATGCAAACTAAGCTATCTTTTTGGTATTCTATATTTGTTATCAAATTATCACTATCGGCTTCATATTTATAAATAATAGCATCATCTGGTTTTTTCTCTGCATTTTCCATTGAAACAATTTCTATTGTTGATTGTATTAATACACCAGAAAAGTTTGTTTCTGCAATTGCTAAATATTTATTATCAGATGAAATATCTGTGTCTATTACTGTTGTTGTTGAAAGTCCTCTTTTAAACAATTCTTTTCCATTATTATCATATATTTCTACTATACTTTTATAACTTGTCCCAGAGATTATTACTGATACATATCCATTTTTATTTACGTTTATCCCTTTTATTTCTCCTTCAATATCTTTCTGCCAAACTATATTCTTGTTTTGAATACAATATAGTTTTTGTCCATTTTTTTCTGCAATACATAAATAATTTCCTTTACTAGCAAAAAGAGGTGTTGAAATTTGTATATCTAAATTTCCATCTTTATTTCCAAATCTATTATAAAAATCTAGGCTGTTTTGTTCTAATACCAATACGTATTTTTCATATGCATATACTCCTGCTAACTTATTAGCTTCCAAATCTATTTTTACTAAATCAGCAGATTGGATTTCTTTTCTAAATATATATTTATCCGAAAAATCTCTAAAGCTCTCATTTTTTATATATAAAATTATACATGTAACAATTAGTGCAATTACTAGTATGCCTACAATTAACTTTATTATCTTTGATTTATTTAATTGCTTCTTTGGCTTATCCAAATTCCCGTTCTTCACCATTAAACATATAATATTTCATAAATTTACACCTATCTTTTACATTATATAATACTTATATCAAACTAGCTTGCTTTTTTCAAGTTTAATATAAAAATTATTTGTATTATTCCTAGGTATCCAAATATGGGATACAAAAGATTTATTAAACATGAAAAACTTAATTTACTAACCAAAATAGATGTTATGCACATTATTATAGCCCAATATGTATATTGCTTTTTACTTTTTGTACAATTAACCAAAAAGCTATAACCTGCAGATATTGCAGTTGTAAATATTGCAACTAATATTACAAATCCATAAAGATATTTATAAATATTTCCAAGTAGTCCTGCAATATATACAATCGGTATTTCTATTCCTTCTAAATCTTTTATAAACACTTGAATTAAAAAATATATTATTACCGACAAAACAGTCATTACAATGGTTACAATAGCAACTATTTGATTTATTTGTTTTTTACTTTTTATCATTTTTTTCATGCTTACTAACATAGGAATTAAAGTTATACTGTTATAACTTGCGTATAATATGCTACTTAAAATCCATCTTACATTGCTCTCTTGAAAATTATTAAAGCATAGTTTTCCACAATTTATTTGTTTTGCACCTAGTAAAATCACAAGTAATATTAATATTGGGATTAAATATGTGTTTATTTTTACAATTCCATTAATATCTTTAAAAAATGTTATTAATGATAATACAGCTATTATTATTCCACCATATATTTTAGATGCCTGAAACTCCTGAAAAAAGTAGCTGGCGAATCCAGATACCATTATAAAAAATGATATTAATAAAAATATGTTTATAATATTATTTATTGTAAATATTAATATTTTATTGTCTCTCAACTTTTCTGGAATTATAGACTTCAAAAAAGCTTCATATTCTTCTCGTTTTAAATTCATACTAATTCTTAAGGTTTTGTATATTACACTTCCTATTAACATGCATGATATAAAAATGCCCAATAGTCCCTTTAGGCCATATACATTGAAAAAAGTGTATATTTCTTGCCCAGAAGCAAATCCTGCTCCTATTATTGTTCCAATAATTACAAAACTTACTTTTAAACTTTCTAAAATATTACTCACCTTGCCTTTAATAATATATATGTTGGTATATTAGCATTTATTTAGAATATATTTTTTTAGGTGATTATTTTGGAATTTTTATACCCTCTATTTATTTCTTTTATACTTGTATTTATTTCTGAACTTGGTGACAAAACTCAGCTTATTGCATTATCTTTTTCGTCGAAACTAAAGTTTTATGTGATTATTTTAGGTGTAGCACTTGGTTCATTTTTTAGCCACGGAATTGCAATTTTATTTGGAAGTTTTTTAGGCAATATAGATAATCCAGCTTTTCAAAGTATTTTAAAAATTATTACATATATTTCTTTTATTATTTTTGGAATTGTAACTATAAAGCAAAGGAACTCTACTGAAAGTGTATCATCCAGAGATAATACCAAAATCAAGAAAAACATTTCCTATATATTATTTATTGCTTTTAGTATTGCAGTTGGTGAACTTGGAGATAAAACATTTCTTGCTTCCATTGGATTAGGCATACAATATCCTTATTTTAAAATTATGCTTATTTGTGGAGCTATCTTAGGTATGATTGCAAGTGATTCTATTGCTATTATTTTTGGAAAACTTCTAAGCAAAAAAATACCAGACAACATTATCAGTCTATGTTCTGGTTTACTATTCTTAATATTTGGATTTGTCGGATTTGTTAATTTTATTTTATAAATGTATTGACTGCTACATAAAAATGTGTTATTATATTATTCGTTCAAACAAATGGTCCAGTAGCTCAGCTGGATAGAGCAACGGCCTTCTAAGCCGTGGGTCGGACGTTCGAGTCGTCTCTGGATCACCAGTAATATTAATTTGTTTAAGGCATTGCAGTTTATGCAATGCCTTTTCTCTAACAAATCATAGTTTTTACTCTTGTTTTGAAAATATCTTTGAAACTTCATCACCTGCTGCAATTTGTTTTTTATAATCACTTCTTGTGTATCTATTAGTTGATGAAATGTTTTGATACCCTAACCAATCTTGTAAATCTCTTATATCTACTCCAGAAATTTGTTGTATTTAGCTCTGCTAACTTTTGATAATAAAAAAATTTCTTGCTTTTTCTTTTGGTTGCTAGATTACAAGATTTTTACTATATTAACATCGTTTTATCTATGTAAATTTTACATTGTTTTGTGTTATATAAATGTATAATAAAAAAGTATGTGTATTCACAGGTACACATACATCTACAAGTCTGACTAGTGGTTAATCAAACACATTTAATGTAACAATATAATAGTATATATTTTTTGTTTTATCTTTCTTCGCCTTCAGGTTCATTACCTTTAGGTTCATTAACTCTATGATTACCATTAATTGGTTCTCCATTTACTGTAATTTCTTGAAAATTAGCATTCATATGTTTTCCATATGGACATTTAGGTGTTGACTGAAGATCTATTAAATCACATGCCTCTTTCAAAAACATATCCGGAAAATAATCATAAGATATATTAATATTTTCTTCTAATTCAATTTCTTGAATCATTCTAGATATCAACGTTGCTTTAAACATATTTATACGTTCAGGAGATAGCCTTTGTATTTTATTGCTAGCCTCTTGAGAACCTAACCCTAACTGCTTAACCCACCAATTAGCAGCAGTAACTAACCCATTAAAATTCTCTTTTGATTCAAAATAATGCATTATATCATTCCAACTGGTATTATCATCTAATTCGCCATTTGCTAATTTTATAATTTCAGTTCTCTTTTTTTCGGCATTTACTATTTTTATAGGAGTATTTTCTGGTAACCCTAAGTTCTTTGCATTATTTTTCAATGATTCTTCTAATTCTTTATAAAACTCAATTAGAGCTGGACTTATTGTCCCATTTCCCTCTGCTATGATAATTACTTTTAAAGGTGTATCTTCCGGCAATCCTAATTTTGCAGCTCTATCTGCTCTATTTTTTTCAATTTTTTCTGCTTCTTCTCTCCATTCTCTATAAATTTCTGGTTCAACTATATTACTCATACAACACTCCTCTTTTTATAAATTATTTTTTAATACACTTTTAGTATAACAAAATTCGATTAAAATGTCTACATAACTATTGGATTATATATAAGTTTTTAATTCTAGGTTTGCAACTTAATTATATATGATTTAAATCACTTATTCAATTTTTATTATCTTTGTTTCACATCAATTGTAACACTACATTTTTTCTTTTACTTTACTTGAAGCAGATAGGTATTAGTAAACTGTGATACTTTTATTTCTTTTCGCGTATTTTGTCGAATAGTCACCAAAAATGTAGATGATTAATTCTTGCTAAACTAAGTAAAATCAATTATAATAATTTTGTTATTTTATAAAAAGGAGGGATATATGATGAAGAAAAGTAACATAGTTTTAATAGCAGTAGTAATAATAAATATTATAATAAATATTTTTTTGCTTGCTAAGTATATAGAGTTTAAGCCATTATTAAATGAATTAAGTAAAACATATATCATAAATCAATAAAATAAATAGAATGGAGGCTGTTATTAACACCCTCCTGTAACTAGTATGACTCCCATATAAAATGTGTTATTTAATCATTATTGTTTCCGTTTAGTTAAATCGGATTTTAATAAATTCAGCACATTATACGCATTCCTTGAGCAGGTTCTTTTGTTTTGCTATTTTACTTTCACAGCATGTAATACTACTCTGTACTTTGTATTGTCTGCACATGTTGATAGAGTTAATATGCTGTCTGTTTCTTTTATATCCACATTAAAATCTTTTTTACTTCTACCTTTTATTTTTTCTACAAATTCCTTAAAATTTGATATATTTGTTTGTAAGTAATATTCTTCCGTTTCTATTTGATATACTGAAAACACTTGATATTTGCAATTCTCATTTTCTGTAATTAAGGCTATATATTTATTATTTTCATTATTATACCACTCTTCTTTAATAACATCTTTTAAGCTTGCAAACATACTTCCGTTTTTCATATTGTGTCCATATATTATAATGTTTTTGTCAGTTCCATCAAATTTATTTCTGTAGTCTGCAAAAATCCACCCTGCCTTATTTTTTTCTTTATCAAAATTATGTGTTAAATAATATGAATTATCAGTTCCTTTTACTACTGGAAAATCTATATCTGTTCCATTTACTTTTATCCATGCAATAGCATCAGAATTTTTTTGCTTTAATTTTGCAAAATCTATTTTATATTCTTCATTATTTGAGTCCATTTCATTATTGATTACAACATTTTCTTTAATTTCTGACATTATCTCTTTATTCTTTTTATTGCTTTTTATCCACTCAATAATTCTTATTCCTGAAAATATTATAACTGCAATTAATACAATTTGAATAAGAGTAATAAGTATCTTATTTTTTTTCTTCATTCTAGCCCTCCTTTATTTGGCTATATTTCTAAATGTACTTTTATTTATATCACAGAATACTAGCTTAAACAAGATTTATTCTATTCAATGCATATTGCTTTATGCCAACTTTTTTCTTAAATCTCTTGAATAATTACGAAAATAAAGCTATAATATACAAGTATCATAAATTTGCGCTTGTAGCTCAGCTGGATAGAGTGTTTGGCTACGAACCAAAAGGTCGGGGGTTCGAATCCCTTCAAGCGCACCAAATGAACTAATTTGCAGCTTTAGCTGTAAATTAGTTCATTTTTTAGTCTGAGGGATTCGAAAAGGACGTGCCTGAAAGGCAAAAACAATCCCTTTGGATTGTTTTTAGGACGCGGCTCGCCGAATCCCTTTTGGATTTCTTTATAAATCTAATCTGCACACTTAGCTGTAAATTAGTTCATTTTTTAGTTTTGTAATTAAAATTTATATAAAATGCTATACTTTAATTTCTTACAAATAATGTGCCAAAATTCCCCGTCCCCTTTGGCACATATTCCTGTTCTCCAATTTTAAAAATCACACAATAATGTTGTGCTTCATCAGAGCTTAATTCTCGAAGATCTCCCTTTTTTTTCGTACCAATTGCTCTAGCATTAATTCCAATTTCATTTAATATATAAGCATATATTTCTGCCATACCTTTGCATATTTGTGCTTTTTGTGCTTTATCTGTATCTGCCTTTAACATATTGTTTTTTCTTGCGGTAGAAATTTCCGTTTCTTGTTTATTATTAATGAACTTTGCAGTATAGTTATTGTCATAATATAGTACTTTACCCAACTCAATATGTAGAAATTCTGCTATATCATAATCATTTGTTTTTGAATTGTTTTTCAGTTCACTTGCTTTATTAATTATTTCTTGTATAATATCTTCCATAAATTAATTTCCTTAAATTTTATTTTTATTAAAAAAATTTAAAACTATGTTTTTAATTTTAGTGAAGAATGATTCCTTATATTCTATCATTTGCATATTTTGTTTTGTTTCAGTATAGTTTTCTATTTCTTTCTCTTCTTTTATTACTTGATTATAGTTAAAAATATTATCAGGATTATACTTTTCTCTTAATTCTTTCTGATATTTTTCTTCGTTATTTTTTAATATTAATTGTGTATTTTTCTTTTGTGTTTCATCACATAAATAGTTTAGATATATCATGGTTATTAATGATTTAGTTTTATCTTTTAATTTCATTTCGTTTATTGGTTTACTATGGTCTAGATTTGGCTTATATGTTGTAGATTTATTTCTTTCCCAAAATTCTATTAATTTTTTGGGTATTTTCTCTATTATATCGTCTTCTGAATAGTGTAGTATATCTAGAACTTCTACTATTGCTTCACTATATTCTGTACTTACCATTATTCTATCTTCTCACTTTCATGTTCTTGTTCTAATTCATTTTCTGTTTTTACACCATTTGTTGTTTCTCTTGTTACTTGATTTGTAGCCTCAATTCTATCATGAATTGCCACATCGTGAAATTCGTCTAAACTATGTTTTTTCGTTAAATCATTTGAATTATTTTCAGATTCTTTTACTGGGCTATTTCTATGCTCTTCTTCTGATATATTCCCATGTCCTTCCTCTGAGCCATCCCCATCTCCATGTGTTTTATCTTTTATTTTTTCAATAAATTCATTTACATCTAAATATTCCATGTCTTCATTATTTGTTTTTGCTGTATTTCTTGCAATCTTGATAAAATTACCATAGCTTATGCTTTTATCTACTTGTCTTGCGTTTAAAAATAATCCTGCTACTTGACCAATTGCAAAACTATTACCACAAAAACTACCATTATATTTATATACTTCTTCACCATCATCATTAATATAAGAACTTGTCCTTCCTGTAACTGGTATTAACATATTTCCACTAAATTTTTCATTAATATCTATTCTTCTATCAGCAGCAAATGCATCTATTGTATACTGAATAACTTCATCTCGCACCAGCTTATTACCATCATTCTCATTACCATCATTCTCATTACCATCATTGCTTCTGCCCCATGTAAAGTCCATCATGAATATATCTGAATTAATAAAAGCACAGCCAAGTTTTTCTAACTCGTTTAATGTATGTTCATTTATATCTGTTTTTGCTGATACAGATATTATATCTGGTATAGTAAATCCTTCTTTTTCACTATTTTCATCAATAAATTTTAATACAAAATCTTGAGCTGCTTGATTTCCAATACCATCAATATGAAATAACACCACATTTGATTTTGGAGCTACACCACATTCTTTTCCTACAGTTAAGCTAGCTATAGTATTTCCGTGATATCCTTTTTCCAATCCATCTTCTTTTTTTGAGGCATCTTTTAGATAAATCCCCTCTTCATTAGATTGTACCTCTTCAACTCCATCTTTTGACACTCTATATACCGTAATTGTTCTTCCTCCGAATTGTTTCTTTGAAATATCTGAAAATCTATCAATTATTGCAATAGTAGTTTCATTACCATCAATTTTTGATTTTTTTATATTACCAAATTGTTTCCCTTGTTTTATAATATCAAAAGGATGAAATTTTTCTACTTGTGCTTCCGAAAAAGTAGTTTTAGTATCAAATGTTAGTCTTTTAAACATCTCTATTGACAACTCACTCATATCTATTTCATGTACATCTTGCCTACATAATCCACGAAGGCAAAATCCTGTGTTTTTTTTTCCACTAGCAAAAGCTTTAGCTTCTTTTTTTAATTCTTCTTCTACATATTCTTTATTAAGCACTCGCTTGCCATTAATAATAGGTAAATCATTTAAATTCATAAAATTTCTCCTTTAACTCTATTTTGCTGTCACATTTTTCTTATTTTATCATTATCAACAGTATACATCCTGAAATCCTTGGTATTATTTCTTATTTTTGTTGCTCATAAGAATTCTCTATTTTTTTATATTCCATATAAAATCCTTGCAATAAGTTTCATTTTTCATTTGAATTATATATATTTTTAGATAATTATATATTATCATATCAAATCTTTTTTTACAATATTTTTCAATTTGTAAAAACATTATCGAAAATCACTATTAATTTTAAAAAAAAATTATAATTATTTAAGAATTATAATTCCATACCCATGTCTTTTTCTTTTTGTAATTGTCTTTCTGCATCTAAATAAGTTCCAGCTTCTTTTTCAAAATCTCTAACTAAATTGTTCTCTGCTCCCATATCAAATCTTTGACAAATCAAAGTTATAAATTTATGAATTGTTTTTTTAAAATTATTTATTATTTTGTGCAAATAACTATTCTCTTTTTCTAATTTGTAAATTCCACCTTCATATATGTTTTCTATTGTCCTTGCTTTTCTTTCATAGTCTTGCTTTAATTCTTCCTTTAGTTCTTTGTATTCTGTTTCAAGATTTCTAGTTTTTACTATATATTCATGCTCAATTTCATTTACTTCTTTATGCAAGTCTCTATTATCTGCAAGTATTTCTTCTTTTTCGTTTTCATATTTTTCTGCTTTATTTACTAATCTAACTTGTTTAGATAGTTCAACTCTTAACTTTGTATTGTCAGAAAATAATTCATTTATTAATTCATCTTATTTTTTATACTAATTAATGGCTATAAATGGCTTAACTTCATGTCGTTACATTTTTATTACAAATTTTACACCTACGGTTTTATGTCTTCTAAACTAACGAATTTATTCTATATTTATAGTCTTAATAAATTCTAAAACCTCCTGTGCTTCTGCTCCTTCTAGTCCACAATTTATTAATGCAATATTATGATTTAATTTATAAAATGATACATCACTCCAATTTTCATTGTTGTCGTAATATCCAACAACTGCTTCGGTTCCATTATTTAAATATATTTTTTCAGTTGTTCTACCTGTTCCGCAAACTCCAAATGGATTATTGTAAAAATATAAAACAGCATTTTTACTTTCTTCGTTTTTATACAATTTTAATGCAAACTTATAATAATCGTTTTCTTCATCTTGAGATATTTCTTCATAATGCCAGTTATTTGGAATGCTTAGTTCTATGCTAATATTATCAATTGTTTTAGAATAATTTTTTTCTGTTTCTTCATAATAAATTTCTTTTGTATTGTTTGGAACGTTATTATATATTTCTTTTCCAAATATTTTTATAATTAAGCCATTATCATATCCACTTGCTGAATTATGGTTTAATTTATGAACTTTTGATACTGTATATATTAATGCCTTATATTCTATTGTACCACCATCCTTTAAACGCATTGGTATTGGTATTAATAAAACTAATAAAATTATAACAATTACAGCTATTAATATTTTCTTTTTCATATACTATCACCTCTTATATGTAATACAACTTAACTCTTGAAAAAGTTTCATTTTTTGGCAAATTTTAATTTTATTATGCAAGAAATAATGACCATAACTGATACTCCTCCAGACCAAATTCCTATACTTTTTTCATTATAACCATTTTTTTGTATATAGTCAGCTAAATCTCCTTTTTTAAATTCTCCTTCTGATATTAATAATGCTTCTGTTTTATCAAATGATCTATATACATATATAAATCCATGTGTCCATTCTCTACCATATGCTACTTTTGATATTTTTTCTGTATTATCAGTATATTCCTCTAAAATAGAAATTATATATTCTTTATTTCCTTTACTTTCTTTATTTAAATTTAATACTATTCTTGACCTTAAAAACAATCTGCAAGAATTTATTAAAGTAAATATGCATATTAAGATTAATAATTTAAAAATTAAATTTCTTTTCATTTCATTCTCCTTCAACAGTAATACTGTTGCTTTAAGTATATCATATATTCCTTATTATAAAAATATTTCTATGCTTTTAAGATAAATTTGTCACTTTATAGTCACTTTTGTAAGTTAATATATTTACAGGTGATAATATATGAAGAATTTAAAAAAATTTTTAATTGTAATAATATTAATTGTATTAAGTATACTTGCATTATTAATTGGACAGGGCTATAAAATGTACAAAGAAGCAATATCTACTATGCCATTGTCCCAAAAGGTGGAAAGCATAAAATTGCAAAAAGATTACACAAGTTTGTCTGAAATTCCTAAAATTTACACAGTTGCTGTAATTTCTGTGGAAGACCATAGATTTGAAAAGCATCATGGCATTGATGTAATTGCAATTGCAAGAGCAGCATTTAATGATATTAGAACAATGAGTTTTGTTGAGGGTGGAAGCACTATAACTCAACAGCTTGCTAAGAATATGTACTTTACCCAAGAAAAGAAAATAACAAGAAAAATCGCAGAGGTATTTATGTCTTATGAAATAGAAAAAAATTATAGTAAAGATGAAATATTAGAGTTGTATGTTAACACAATATACTATGGAAATAATTATTATAATATTAAATCTGCTTCTTTAGGTTATTTTGACAAGTTACCAAAAGATTTGAATAGCAGTGAATGCACAATGCTTGCAGGAATACCAAATGCACCTTCTTTATACAATCCAAAAGCAAGTCCAAAGCTAGCAAAGCAAAGGCAAAAACAAGTTATACAAAAAATGATTAAATATGGAAATTTAAATAAGGAAGATTCAAATAAAATTTTAGATAAAAATATTTAATAGTCATTTTAGAGTCACTTTAAAATATTATAATACGTTTTGAAAAATGTAATAGCATATGTATATGCTTTAATAAAAAAAGAAAGGATAGGAACTATGGAAATTTTAAAAGTAGAAAATTTAGTTAAAACTTATGGTAAAGGCGAAAACCAAATCAACGCAGTTGATAATGTTTCCTTTACAATTGACAAAGGAGAATTTGTTGCTATTGTAGGCGCAAGTGGTAGTGGAAAATCAACTTTACTACATTTACTAGGAGGTGTAGATAGACCAACTTCCGGAAAAGTATATATAGATGGAAAAGATATTTATTCTTTAAATAATGATAATTTAGCAATATTTAGAAGAAGACAAATTGGATTAATATATCAATTTTATAATTTAATTCCTATATTAAATGTAGAAGAAAATATTACTTTGCCTTGTGATTTAGATGGAAGTGAAGTTGATAAAGCAAGACTTTCAGAAATGCTAAAAACACTAGGATTAGAAAACAGGAAAACTCATTTACCAAACCAACTATCTGGTGGTCAACAACAAAGAGTATCAATAGGTAGAGCAATGATAAATAATCCTGCAATAATGCTTGCAGATGAGCCTACTGGAAACTTAGACTCAAAAGCAAGTGAGGAAATAATTTCATTACTTAAACTTTCAAATAAAAAATTCAATCAAACTGTTGTAATAATTACACATGATTTAGAAATTGCAAAAGAAGCAGAAAGAGTTATTACAATCGAAGATGGAAAAATTATTAAAGATGAAAGAAATTAAAAAGGAGTAATACAATGAATATTTTAAATAAATTTACAATAAAAAGTTTAAAGCTTAATAAAAAAAGAACAATTGTTACTATTATTGGTATTATGCTTTCTACTGCTCTTATTTGTGGCGTTGCTGGTTTAGTGTCTAGTTTTCAAAACTCTCTTATAGACTGGGCTAGAACAAATGACGGAAACTATCACGTTACATTTAAAAATGTGTCAAGTGATAAAGCGCAATATGTAACAGAAAATCAAAAAGTTAAAGATTATTTTCTTTCTTCTTCTCTTGGTTGGGCCAATTTAGAAGGAAGTAAAGCAACTAACAAACCATATTTACACGTTTTAGCTTATGATAAAAAAGCACTAGAAAACTATGGTGTAGTATTAACAGATGGTAGATTACCTCAAAATCCCAATGAAATAATAATTACTGAAAGCGTATTAACAGGAGCACGTGTTTCTTTAAAAATTGGAGATACAATTACTTTAAACATTGGAACCAGAAAAAGTAATGATGACTACTATTTAAATGATGATGCTCTATACACAGAAGATGATGAATCTATAGTAGATACGAAAGAAAAAACTTATACAATAGTTGGCTTTATGCAAACTTTGGATGTTGAAAAATTTTACTCTCCCGGTTATTCAGCCTTAACATATATGGATGAAACCCCATCTGCTATTGATATATCTGTTTTATATAAATCTCCAAAAGAGTATGAAAAAACTACAAAAGATATTTGTAAAACCTTAAATTTAAATTTTGATGAAGATGTATATGTAAATTCTGACTTCTTACGTTTTCAAGGCGTAATGAGTTATGGCATGTTACGTGTTTTATATGCAATAGCAGGAGTTGTTATATTTATAATTGTTATAAGCAGTGTATTTGTTATTAGAAATAGCTTTAGTATATCTGTTGCAGAAAAGAACAGACAATATGGAATGCTTTCTAGCGTTGGTGCAACTTCAAAGCAAATAAGAAGAAATGTAATATTTGAAGGAATGGTTATTGGTTTAATTGCAATACCTCTTGGAATTTTATTTGGAATAGTTGCAATAATGATTTTATTAAAGGTAGTAAATTACTTACTTACAGATATGCTTTCTGGCCTTGGTTTTACTTATAGCATAAACCTACTAGCAGTGCTTATATCTGTAGCGATTTCAATAATTACAATATATCTATCTTGCTTAATTCCTGCAAGAAAAGCTGCTAAAATTTCTCCAATTGAATCTATTAGGGGAAATAACGATATAAAAATTAACTCTAAAAAATTAAGGACCTCAAAACTTACTAAAAAGTTATTTGGAATTGGTGGAGTTATTGCTAGCAAGAATTTAAAAAGAAGTAAGAAAAAATATAGAACAACTGTAATTTCATTAGTTATAAGCATATTCATATTTATATCATTATCTAGCTTCTTGACTTTAGGAACAAAAACAAGCCAATTTTACTACATGGACTTTAAGTTTAATGTATATGTGCATAGTTTAAGTGATGCTAATACACAAATATATGAAAAAATATCAAAACTAGAAAATGTAGATAATTCCGCATATTGTTATCAATCAAGTTTAGACATTGATAATATTAAATATGCTTCTGAATTTGGTAAAAAATTTTTAGAAAATGACCCTCAGCCTACTGGAATCGCATTTATGGTATATAACAATGAATATTTTAAGAAATATATAAAAGAAATTGGATTAAAAGAAAGTGATTATAAAACAGCAGTAATTTTATTAGATTATGACACATTCTACAATGAAGATGGTAGCAAAACTGTTGACAGAATATATTCTTTAAAGTCTGGGGATAAAGTAAATGTAAAATCTGGGGATAAAGAAAAAACCTTAACAATATCAAAATTTACAGATGTAAAACCTATGGGACAGGAAGCGGTATACTATGATCATGGAATTATAGTAGTATCAGAAGATTATATTAAAGAAGTATTTAAAGAAGATGTTAATAATTCAGATTATTATCATTTATCAGATTTATTTATAAAATCTTCTAAGCCTCAAAAATTAGAAAATACACTTAATGATTTAATAAAACAAGGTGGAGATTATTATGGGCTTACTGTATTTAATTATGAAACATATATGAAACAAGAACAAAGAATGTTGCTTGTTGTAAAAATATTCTTATATGGATTTATAACAGTAATAACATTAATTGGTGTAACAAATATATTTAATACAATAACAACAAATATGATACTTAGAAGCAAAGAATTTGCAATGCTAAAATCTGTTGGAATGTCTTCTAAAGAATTTAACAAAATGATAAGATTAGAAAGCATTATGTATGGAACAAAATCTCTTTTAATAGGAATACCTTTAGGAATACTTGGTTCGTATGGAATGTACAAAGCATTTGCACAAGGAATAGATTTAGGTTACACATTACCTTTACCAGCAATTATTATATCAATAATTTTTGTATTTATAATAGTTGGAATAACAATGAAATATTCATTAAATAAAATAAATAAACAAAATATTATAGAAACAATAAGAAAAGATAATATTTAGTAATAAAAATGTAGGGCACTAAATATAAAGTGCCCTACATTTTTATTAAAGTCTATGATATAATCTTGCAAAGGAGAAAATTATGAAATCTATTTTAATTGTTGAAGATAATGAGGCTATTATTAAGGGCTTAAAATATTTATTAGAACAAGAAAATTTTGATGTAACTATATGCAAAACTGCTGAAGATACTATGAATGTTGTAGGGACTAAAACATTTGATTTAATCATATTAGATATCACTTTGCCAGATGGAAATGGCTATGAGCTTTGCGAATACATAAAAAAATATACAGATATTCCAATAATCTTTTTAACAGCTAGGGACGAAGAACAAGATGTAGTAAAAGGTTTAGATATGGGTGCAGAAGATTATATAATTAAACCTTTTAGAAATAGAGAACTTCTTTCTAGAATTAATAATGTACTTAAAAGATTTAATAAAGAAAACAATAAAATAATATATGAAACTATTGAAATAGACTTGGATCAAAAAACAGTATATGTAGAAGGCACAGACATCGAACTTACAGCATTAGAATTTAAAATATTAGTTTTGCTATTTTCAAATATAGGCAAAGTAGTAACTCGTGAACAAATCCTAGAAAAAATCTGGGATGTAGCAGGTAATTTTGTAAATGACAATACCCTCACTGTATATATAAAAAGAATTAGGTCAAAGCTCGGAAGTGCAGATTGTATAAAGACAATTAAAGGAATTGGATACCAAGTACAAGGAGGCCAAAAGTGAAATTACAAAAAAGTAAAAGTTTACTTACAACAATACTAACAAGTATTATAATCATATCCATTTTTATAGGTATATTTCTAATTGTTTTACACATTCAAAACAAACATTATATCAAAATAATAAATGCAAAAATAAATTTAATTGTTAATACTGTTGTGAAAAACTATCCAGATGTTAATGAAGAAGATATTTTAAAAATACTAAACACTCAAAGTAACTATGGTGAAGATATCTTAAAAAAATATGGATATGATAATGAAGTTTCTAACATAAAAGAATTACAAGAAGAAATGAATCGTTCAAAAACTCAAGATTTAATTTTAATAAGTTTATTTGGCTTGCTTTCACTTAGTGCATATTTAGTATATGTTGCCTCTCAAGAGAGAAAGATTAAAGAAATAAATGAATACATAAATCAAATAAATAATAAAAACTATACTTTAAAAATAAAAGATAATAAAGAAGATGAATTATCAAAACTTAGAAACGAATTATATAAAACAACTATTATATTAAAAGAAGCCGCTGAAAATAGTAAAAAAGAAAAAGAAGAATTAAGCACAGCACTTGCAGACATTTCGCACCAATTAAAAACTCCTTTAACATCAATACGAATAATGCTTGATAATATTAATGATAATCCAGATATGTCAGAAGATGTAAGAAATGATTTTATTTTAGAAATTAGCAAACAAGTAGATTGGATAAGTTCTCTTGTTATATCTCTTTTAAAAATTGCAAAATTTGATGCTGGCACAATAAAAATGGAAAATGAAAAAATTGATGTTCAAAAATTGATAAGTGATGTAATTGATAGTTTGGCTATTTTAATTGAAGTTAAAGAAATTAAAATAGAAACTAATATAGACAAAAATTCTACCTTTATAGCAGATTATAAATGGCAAAAAGAAGCTTTAATAAACATCTTAAAAAATTCTATAGAACACTCTCCACAAGGTTCTAAAATACTTATAACAGTTGAAAACAATAGTGTTTTTCTAAAAATAAAAATACAAGATTTTGGCTATGGAATTGATAAAAAAGACTTAAAACATATATTTGAAAGATTTTATAAGGCTAAAAACAGTAGCGAAGATAGTATTGGAATTGGCCTATCACTTTCAAAAGCAATTATTGAAAAAAATAATGGATATATAAAAGTAGATTCCGAACTTGAAAAAGGAAGTACATTTGAAATAAAGTATATGAAATAAATTATTTCAAACACTATAATAGCGGACAGAATCCTGTCCGCTTAAATTATCTCCATGCACCTGCCATTGTTACTTCTTCATATGTATATGCTTTTAAAATATTACTATTTAATTCATTTTCTCCACATGTGATTTCATATTTTACTACTGCACATCCATTTTTATTACTACGATCTAAATATGTTGGTACATAGTAAATTAAGCTATTATTATTAATCTCATATGATAGTGTTTCTCCATTATAACTTATACTTGTTGCATCGTCTCTTGAAACAATTCCTAATATTTCTCCTTTTTCGTTAACAAAGCAAAAATAGTCTTTTTTCGAAGTTGGTGTATATGTTGATAATTTTATTAACAAGTTTTGCGTTTTGTTGTCATCTCCAATTATCGTATATACTTGTGGAATCTCTTCATTAAATACTGACGTTATAAATGTTTTGATTTTTTGCCCATCATACATTATTGTAATACTTTCTGACTTTATCTCTTCTTCTCCATTGGTGTCGCATATAAAATCTACTGTGTGTTTTTTACCATTTAAGTTTACTTCTTTAGCATTTTCTGTTTTTTGACTGTTTTCATTATTAACATCTGTTGCTGTCTCTACTAAACTTTTTTTAGACTGGAGCGTCATTTTTTCTTTTTCTAAACTGCTTATTTTTTTATTTTTATCAGCAATTCCATAATAGTACATAAAATACATAGCAAGTAATAATAGAATAATTATTACTAAACAAATTACAGTCCCCAATCTAACTTTTATGTTTTTTTCTTCTTTCATTTCTTTTCCTCCCCATTTATTTTTATGCAGTAATTATATTATTTTATTTTTTATTTTTCAATAAAAAAATGGCAGAAATTTCCGCCACTTTTTTGTTGCTTTTATCTAGCATCTCCATCATCTGACTGAGTTGCACCTGTTTTTTTTCCTTCTCCTTGCTCTTTATATCTTTGTTCTAATTCTTCTGGTGTTATCATTCTCCATTCTTTAACATTAAATGGTCCACCTGGTAATAATCTAACATCGCCTATTACCGCAAGACTTACAAATGATAAATTCATATATGGATCTATCCCCTCTTTTGCTTGTGCATTTTCCTTTAATGCTTCCATTTTTTTAATTACGGTATTCGGATTTTCATCTGTCATTAATCCTGCTATTGGTAATGCTAAACTTGCTTTTACTTCTCCATTTTCTACATATATTTTTCCACCTTGCATTTTAGCAATTTCATTTGCTGCTTTTGCTATATCTTCGTCATTTGTTCCTGCAAGTATCATATAATGTGAATCATGTGCAACTGTTGTACCAACAGCTCCTTTTTTCAATCCCATACCTTTTAAATATGCTGTTCCCATATGCATTGTTCCTTTATGTGATTCTATTACAACTGCTTTTATGATATCATTTTCCAAATCATAATCTTTTGCTACACCAGCATCTGTTGTTATAATTTCTCCTGGAACCAATCCAATTACTTGTTTTGCTTGCCCTTTGCAACTAATGTCTTCTACTATAACTTCTCTCATATTTATTGAATTTCTTACTCTTTCCTCTAGTCCTTCTTCTACTTCATTTTTAGGCCACTCTTTTAATCTTTCACTTGTCATTTCTTCTCCGTTTTTATATACAGAATTTATTTCTACTGATTTTATATCATCTAAAATTGCTAAATCTGCTTGTCTACCAACTTCTATTTTTCCTAAATTTTCTAATCCAAAGTACTCTGCAGCATTTTTTGTTGCTGTAATATATGCATCTTCTGGTTTTACTCCTAAACTTATTGCTTTTCTTATAATAGAATCAATATGGCCTTCATTTTTTAATTCTTCTGGATGTTTGTCATCTGTTGAAAACATACAGCAATCTCTGTATTCTGGCATATTCATTAATTTTGCTAATGCCTCTAGATTTTTTGCTGCTGTTCCTTGTCTTATCATAATATAAAATTCTTGACCTAGTTCTTTTGCTACATTTATTTTTTCTATTGCCTCTTCAATTGTGCTACATTCGTGGTCTGATTCTATTCCTGCTGAGATATATTTTTTTAGATCTTCGCCTGTTAAACCAGGTGCATGTCCATCTACTCTTTTTCCCAATTTTTTTGCTATTTCTATTTTTGCTAAAACTTCTGGATTTTTAAATATAACTCCTGGGAAATTCATCATTTCTGCTAATCCTAATATTCTATCTGGGTCTAAGTCAAAGCATTTTTTTGTTGCTTCACTATCCAAATTTGCAAACGATTCATCAAACTCTGTTGCTGGCACACAAGATGAAACCATTGCATATACAGATATAGGTAAGTTTTTAGTCTTTTCTAACATATATTTTATTCCATCTATTCCACATACATTTGCTATTTCGTGTGGATCTGTAACTACTGCTGTTGTTCCATGTATACTTGCTATTTTTGCAAAATCTTCTGGTGAAATTACAGAACTCTCCAAGTGTATATGACCATCTATAAATCCTGGTGTTATGTACTTATCTGTTAAATCTTTCTCTTCCTTTCCAGAAAAATTCCCATTTATTCCAATAATTTTGCCATCCTTTATTGCTATATCTCCTTCTACAAATTCTCTTTTGTCCGCATCTAAATATTTTGCATTTCTTAATACTAAATCTACCTTTTGCATAATATCCCTCTTTTTTTTATTTTTTCAACTCTTTGATTATATCAGATTTTATGTAAATTGTAAACTTTTATCTTAATTTTTTTATATCACAAAATATATTGCTTTCATATAATGTATTATGTATACTATGGTGGTGAAGTTATGATTTTAAATTGCATTGTTCTCGCTCTTTCTGTAAGCATTGATTCTTTTGGTATTGGAATCACTTATGGAATAAAAAATACTAAAATTACTAATTGGTCGAAATTAATTTTATTTACTATTTCAATAATAGTTACAATTATCTCTATAAACTTTGGAAAAGTTATATCTAGAATATTTTCTCCTTTTTTTGCTAATCTTTTAGGTTGCTTAATATTAGTTGCAATGGGAATTGTTTTTGTCTTTCAAAGTTTAAGCAAAAATGGAAGTACTAAAAAGTCTTTAAAAGGTCAGAAAAAATATAACTTTTTTATAAAATGGCTTGGAATAACAATTCAAATAATTAAAGACCCAATTTCTTCAGATTTTGATAAATCAAATACTATAAGTTCAAAAGAAGCACTATATCTTGGAACAGCACTTTCACTTGATTCACTTTGTGTAGGTATTGGAAGTAGTATGTTAAATATCAGCTCATACTTATTTCCTTTACTCGTAGCATTTTTTCAACTACTATTTATTTCTTTTGGAAATTTTATAGGTAAAGAATTGAAAAATTCTTCTAGAATAAATGATAATATCTGGTCATTTATTTCTGGAATACTATTAATTTTAATAGGTTTACTTAAATTTTTGTAAAAAACTCTTGCATTGCTAAAAAAAATGTGCTATTATTTATAAGCACGTGATTTTTAAGTACTTCGGGGTGTAGCTCATTTGGTAGAGCGCGTGGTTTGGGACCATGAGGTAGCACGTTCGATTCGTGTCACCCCGACCACCTTTTAAAAAGGTAAAACGTAGTAATAGCAAGTCATTCAAGACTTGCTATTTTCTTTTATTTATTTAAGTCGATGGATTTTAATTTGTGCCAAAATTCCCCATCCCCTTTGGCACCCTTTGGCACCTTCTTTTGCAAAGCAAAGTGTTTACAAATTGTGTAAATATATGGTATAATATCCGCAATAAACTAATAGTTTATTTAATTTTCTGTTTTATTGACAAAAATAACATTCTAAAGGAGGAATCAAAATGAAACGGAAAAATGGAACACGCTTAATAATAACAATGGTTATCATAATGCTGATATTTATTATCAGTACATTACCTGCATATGCAGAAAATAATGGAATCAATGAAGTCAATGTTTTGGACAATTTTATTGTCCAGATTAAAAACCCAACAGATACGTCGTATGCCATAACTGTAAAAATCGTTTATTTAGATAAAAATGGTGCTACTATTTATGAGAAAGAAGTTAATGATGAAGTCGCCGCATTCGAAAATATAAAAATTGACGCTAAGGACTTCTATAATTCAGAAAAAACACAAAAAGTTTTGGCAGAAATTACTTGTGAGAAAAATGTCAAATCTGCGAAACTAGATAAATTTTTTGAAACTTTTCTTTCTATAATTTTTATAGTATATGTAATAGTTGCACTATTTTTAGTGTTTACAAAATATCGAGCAGGCATTTCTCTAATAATTTCAATTGTAGGACTTTTGGTGATACTAGTCTATTCATTATTGAGTGATATGTTTATTTAAGCGCTCCAACAATAACGTGTAAAAATTACACGTTATTGTTTTTTATGCCAATATTAATATAAAAAATTTTGAATATACAACTGTTTTCTAAAATCTCTATTGGAAGTTAGTTAAAAATGTCGACAACTTTAAATAGGTTGTACCATTTTATATCTCTTGCAATCCACTTTTCCACTTAAATATGTTGATAATTTTTCACCATTTATTAAATTTTCTTTTTGCATTTTAGTAAGGTTTTTTATTTGATATTCTAATTTACATGCTAATGACTTATCTTTACTCTTCCACGCTATTTCTAATTTAACTGCATTGTGTGATTTTGTATACTTTGCTCCGTTTTTGCTTTTTAATAAATGCTCATTTATTCTTTTTTCTAAATTATTTGTCATTCCTGTATATATTGAATTATCCAAACATCTTAACATATATGTATAATACATTTTTTCTCCTATACTTTTATTTTAAAAAAATTATATAGCTTTTATATTTTTTAGCAAGTCTTTTTTATTTATAACTCAAAAATGACTAGCTTAATTGCTAGTCATTATATTTAAATCTTCTATTATGTACTCTGCTGTATCTGGCATTACAAATTTTTCTGTTAGGAATTCTAATACTTTATTTATTTTTTCTTTACTATCTGTTATATTTTCTATTCGTGTTGATTCTGGTTCGTAGTTTTTCATTTGTTTTACTATTTCTATTCCATATTTTTCTTCTAATATTTGATAATGCCAAAAGTGCCAAAAGGGACGGGGAATTTTGGCACAGTTTTACATTTTATTATATTCTCTTCTTATTTTTTCTCTATTTATTTTAATAATATTAGAAATTATTCTAAATGAAATCTTATGTTTTTTCAGTATTTTTACTAGTTCTCCTAATTCTGTTTTATTGCTTTTTAGCTCTTCTAATTTTATTTTTTTTACTTTTAAAAACTCTTTTACTAATTTGTTGCACTCTACTCTTTTATCTTCTTCTATATCTATAAAGGTATATTCTCTAGTATTAGTAAAGTTGATTTTTTTATAATTTGAAAATTCATATTCTTCTGCTTTATCACATATTCCAGCTTTTACTGGATTATCATAAATATATTTGATGCAATTATGTAATTGTTCTTCGCTATATATTCCTTCTGCTTTGTATCTGTCACGAAATACATAGCCTATCCTTTTGTATTTTTTATTATAATATAACCCATATCTAGTGTTAAGGCAATGCATGTATTTGCTTAGATTTTCTGTCGTTTTTGTTTCTATTAATATATGAGTATGATTATTCATTATACAATATGCTATTATTTTTACGCTGTATTTATCCTTTATTTCATACATATTTTTTATATAGAATTTAATATCTATTTCATCTTTAAAAATATAACTTTTATTTATTCCCTGTGACATAGCATGAAAAAATGACGTATCTAAATAATTTCTTGGGTATCTAGGCATAAGAACTCTGCCTCCTTAGAAAAAAAATGATATAAACTTTAATATTTATATCATTTTTTTCTTAATTAATTTGTCGAATTTTATATTCTCTTATAAAAATTTTTGATTTGTGCCAAAATTCCCCGTCCCCCTTGGCATACTCTTTAAAATATCCTATTGCTTTGTTATTATATCAATTATATTGTATTTTTTAACGTACGTTTTTTCTCTATTTAATCCAGCAATAGTAATAGCATATGAATCTTTTTCAACTACTGGAATAAATATACTACATATAATAAAGCACGTTAATAATACTATCTTTATTGTTTTTTTCTTGGAAAAAATACAAAATAGTATATTTAAGATAATAATACAAATAATTAAAATAATATTATATATTAAAAGTATATTTTCGCTGTACATTCCTGCATCAAACATATATTTATCATGTACCGATTCACTACTTATTTTTATACCATATGGAATTCCCCTTGTAAACAACAAAATAAAAATTAATCCCATAACGACTGTAGAAATAATTTGTATTTTTTTATTACTAAATAACTTTTTCATAGTTATCCCCCATTTTTAAGATAATTATGGAATAAATCATAGTATATTAATATTATCTTTAATTTTAATTAAGATTTCTTACTTTTCTATGTCCTATCATTATTATATTTTATAAAGAATTTAATGTCAACTTTATTCGTTTTATTAGAGAACTTATTTTGTATGTCAAAAGGGACGGCAGACTATCTGACGCCCCTCTTGGCATGGTTCAACCTTCTACATTTTTTCTATTTTCTAATTTTTTATTATATAAATGTTTCCAAATTGAAGTATAAACATGTATATTGTCATAGTTCATATTATACAAATTTTTAATTTCTTCAGGAACATAATTATCAATATACCATTTTCTCCATTCTTCTTCTGATTGAACATTCATATCTTTATTCCATATTTCTTTTACATTATGCTTTGTATCTTCTATATAAATTCTTTCAATATCATCATTTATCTCAAAGCTGATATCTATTCCACTACTATCAAACTCTATACCTTTAGGTAATTCTTGTGCTGCTATCTTATAATATATTTCTTTTTCTCCTTCACCTAACGTATAACCCCCAGTTAAACACATGTATTTATATTCATCAGAATATAAGTATACTTCTAAAATTTTGCATTTTTCTGTAGTAGTTTCAATATCTCCTTCATATTTCTTATCTCTTATATACATATATTCAACATTAAGCTTATTTACATCTATATATAACTGTCTATCTAATAAAATGTTTTTATTAAGAATGTTTACTATAAAAACTATTCCTAAAGCAACTATTGTTAGTATAATTGATAAAATTATAAACAGTCTTCTTTTTTTCTTATATCCTTTCAAATATTCAATTTGCTCTACTTGATTATTTAAAGACGTGGTATCTATATCATTATTCATATTTTTTAATACCATCCTACAATTTTCACATTTTTGCAAATGCTCTTCTATCAAATCATTAGTCGCTTTGCTTGATATCTTATCATTATAGCTTGGTAATAAGTCTTGTATAATATCACAATCTATTAATTTCATATAATCTCCTCCATACTTAATTTTTGCTTTCCTCTAAAGAATGTAACTCTTGCCCAATTTTCGCTTTTACTTAGTATTTTTCCAATTTCTTTAAATGTTAAATCCCCAGTAAGCCTTAGATACATTACTTCCCTAGTGTTGGCATCTAACTGTTGAAGGGCCTCATATAACTTTAATTTATCATTTTTTTTAATGTATTCATCTTCTATTCTTTTGTTATCTGCAAGTTCTAATTCATAAATAGGTACCATATTTACTGAATTATTTTTCTTTGTTATTTTATAAAGTATTTTTTTCGCAATTGAACAAAGCCATACAGAAATTTCGCAATCTCCTCTAAAATTATTTATCTGATTTATTGCTACAACAAATGTCTCTTGCATAATTTCTTCAGATAAATCTTTATTTCCTGTAATAGAAAAGATATAGTTTTTTATTAAATTAGCATATTTTTTATAAATTTCATCCATACTTTCCATTATCTTTACCCTTCTATAAATATAGTGTTAAAATTCATAAAATTCGTTACAATATTTATAAAAAAATATACAAATTATTATTTACAGTGTTATTCCATATTTATGAAGATATTGCAATTCTCTCTAATTGATTCACGTAATTATAAAAAAGTTTAAGCCAGTCATTTGACTGGCTCATTTCCCCAATTAAGTTTTTCTCAAACTACTTGATAAATACTTCCCGAAAACGTTTCGAATGTCTCATCATCCAAAAAGCGAATTATTTTTCCGGTTCTAAATTTGTCTGTTGTTGCTCTAACATTGTGCCCTAGTGCAACAGCGCGCCTTGCTTCTTCAAGATTTAATATCGCTCCTGTAGAATTGTCAAAAAAATGAAGAAAGAATCTTTCCGCCTTTCTTTTATTGTCATCCATACCTTCAGCTTCAAATATTCCGACTTCAGTATCTACAATGTATTTTCCATTAAATTCAAAAACTTCTGTTACGCCATTATATTCCTCAGTACTTTCTTTGTCCTTTGAAAAAATAACCCGTACATCTTTTTTGTTTTTTATTGCCCGATTTACTTTGATAATATCGATTGTGTGTTCTTTATTATCGATAATAAATTTTTTTATGTAGTACGACATAAAAGTAGCACTCCTTTAATTATTAATCGATGAATGGGGAAAAAGTTCATCTACTTGTATTTTACAATGTTATGTAACCCCTGTCAAGTTTTATTATGCCAGAAGGGACGGGGAATTTTGGCACAGTTTTATATTTTATTATATTCTCTTCTTATTTTTTCTCTATTTATTTTAATAATATTAGAAATAATTCTAAATGAAATATTATGTTTTTTCAGTATTTTTACTAGTTCTCCTAATTCTGTCTTATTGCATTTTAGCTCTTCTAATTTTAATTCTTTTACTTTTAAAAACTCTTTTACCAGTTTGTTGCACACAACTCTTTTATCTTCTTCTATATCTATAAAGCTATATTCTCTAGTATTAGTAAAATTAATCTTTTTATAATTTGAGAATTCGTATTCTTCTGCCTTATTACATACTCCAGCTTTTACTGGATTATCATAAATATATTTGATGCAATTATATAATTGTTCTTCGCTATATATTCCTTCTGCTTTGTATCTGTCACGAAATACATAGCCTATCCTTTTGTGTTTTTTATTATAATATAACCCATATCTAGTGTTAAGGCAATGCATGTATTTGCTTAGATTTTCTGTCGTTTTTGTTTCTATTAATACATGAGTGTGATTATTCATTATACAATATGCTATTATTTTTACGCTGTAGTTATCCTTTATTTCATACATGTTTTTTATATAGAATTTGATATCTATTTCATCTTCAAAAATATAACTTTTATTTATTCCCTGTGACATAACATGAAAAAATGAAGTATCTAAATAATTTCTTGGATATCTAGGCATAAGAACTCTGCCTCCTTAGAAAAAAATGATATAAACTTTAATATTTATATCATTTTTTCTTTAATTAATTTGTCGAATTTTATATTCTCTTATAAAAACTTTTAATTTGTGCCAAAATTCCCCGTCCCCTTTGGCATTTATTTAAGTCGATGGATTTTAATTGTGCCAAAATTTTCCGTCCCTCTTGGCATTTACTTAAAATGTTGGATTTTTATGTAAATTATGGTATAATATAATTATCAAATCTTTACTTAACCTTCGCAAAACCCCTTTTGGTTAAAGACAGATTGAAATTGTAAATACAAGGAGGTAATCCGATGGCTAGCCATCAAAGTAATAGGGAGCCTCAAAAGGTTCTTCCTATTGTTCCGTATCTTCGGGACATTGGTGTTTTTTCGGATAAGATTCCGGAAAATGCCGCATTGCTGATTTTGTGTGAAAGGTCTGATATTCTCGGACACAATCCTTTGCTTCCCGATTCCTACCTGTTTAAAGTGCCCCTCTGGGTCTACAAGAACGGTGAAACATTCCGTGTATTCAACTACATGGATGAACTCGTTGGAATATGCAAAATCGAAGCCAGTGGCATTCGTGTCTATGGTAGAGAGATGTTTGATTCCCAGGAATCTGGCTGGCAGCCTCTCAGCAAGTTTTGCGACGACATTGCCATTTTTAGCAATAAGGACAAATCCGAGGAGATTCTGAAAAGATTTTTCTCACATTTCTCTCATTATAAGATCCCAATCTTTTGTCGGGGCTTGAGAGAATAGTCAAATCGGAAAGGCGCGTGCTTTAATGTACGCGTCTTTCTGATTTGTTATTGCTAGATGCCAAGACAGCCTGGCGGGGAATTTTGGCATAAATTATATTAATCTATATAAATTCCATTGTGAAAGCATTTTTCTAATATTTTTCCTGTATTCGCATCAATTATAATATAACTGTTCCCTACATCAAATTCTATCTTTTGACAAACTTTAGAATCGTAATAATATAATCTTCCTCTACAATTAACTTTATTGCTTCCATTTTTTACAATGTTATAATCATTTTCATTGTCATAGAAATATTTAACCAATACCTCTTTCGCTTCTACTAATGTCAACTTAAAACTAGTATCTTTTGGGTTTTCCCATGCTGTTATCATATCCCCATGTTTTTTACTAGTTACTCCTATTATATTATCAATTGCACCACTTTTTGAGCAATCGATATTTAATTCTGCACCATCAATTTGCATCATACTATCCATTTGTGCAAGTCGATATGTTTTAGTCCCATTTTCAGATTTCATTGTTCTTAAATACAAAAAGCTTTTTTTAGGCATGACAGATTGAATTGTACTCGAACATTTTTCAAATATTAAATAGTCTTCATCAGATAATTCGTAATCTCGTTCATAGTATATTACATTATTTATACTATTATATCTGACTTGTGTTAAATTTATTGTGCTATCGATATTTTCTATTTTGACTTGGTCATAATCTCTATTTGATTGTCTATCTCCATTTTGTGTTTTACTTAAAAATAAAATTAAAGCCACTACCACAATAACAATTAAAGCAATTAATATTAACAATTTTTTCTTCATTTAACTCCCCTCACTTCTTTTTTCTCTATAATACTTTTATAATAAATTTTAGGAACTTTATTATATTTTATAAAGAATTTAATGTCAACTTTATTAGTTTTATTAGAGAACCTATTTTGAGTGCCAAAAGGGACGGGGAATTTTGGCACAGTTTTATATTTTATTATA
>UMLQ01002825.1_pt1 | contig 36350 bp, 39 predicted proteins | sample 1966631 | NCBI WGS metagenome assembly UMLQ01 (sample SAMEA4836206, study PRJEB28245) | human gut metagenome | biome: gut microbiome; material: fecal sample | place: Denmark | collected 2008 | reverse complement strand
AGACGTGCCTAAAACAGGCTATAAAAAAATCGTTACATCATATAAGGTTTTAGAAACCTGTAGGAAAAATAATACTTCAACTTTAGAAGTACTATTAGAATACTCTGGCAGAACTCATCAAATAAGAGCACATCTTGCACATGCTGGCTTTCCAATTATTGGCGATGGCAAGTACGGAAAAAATGAGATTAACAAGAAATTTGGAAAGAAAACTCAAGAACTTACTTCTTACAAATTAGTTTTTGCTTTTAAAACCGAAAGTGGAATTTTGAATTATTTAAAAGATAAAGTAATTGAGATTTAACAAAAACATTAAATGCATTTTAATGCTTTTAATGTTTTTGTAAATATTAAGTTTTCAAAACAAATTGAATATTTCAAATCCTACTAGTATAAACTTATTTGGCTTGCTTGTCTCAATTCCTGTTCGCAGAAGTCTTATATGCCTTTTATGGCACCTTTTCTCACGGCGAACTATTTCCATAAAATTCATTTAGGACTTCTAGCTCCATCCACTCGAACCGCTTCGCCTTCATAATTTTATACTAGTAGAATTTTTATAATATATTATTTTAGAAATTAAAATTTCTTATTTTTTTAATGTTCTTAATGCATTTAATGTTGCAATAACAGTTACTCCAACATCTGCAAATACTGCTTGCCACATTGTTGCTATTCCTAAGAATACAAGTAGCAATGTTATTAATTTTACAGTTATTGCAAAACCAATATTTTCTTTTGATATTTTAATTGTTTTTCTTGCAGTTTTTATTGCATCACAAATCTTTGAAGGTTCATCTGTCATAATAACCACATCTGCCGCTTCTATTGCTGCATCTGTTCCATATGCTCCCATTGCAATGCCTACATCTGCCATTGCAAGTGCTGGTGCATCATTTAAACCATCCCCAACAAATGCAACTTTTCCGTTTTTATTATCTAAAATTTCTTGTAATTTATCTACCTTGTCTGTAGGTAATAATTCTGTAAATACTTTATCCATTCCCAACTGTTTTGCTACATCTTCTCCAACGTCTTTTCTATCTCCTGTAAGCATTACAGTTTGTTTTACACCTTGCTTTTTCAAATTCTCTATTGCTAATTTTGAGTCTTCTTTTAGTTCATCTGCTATTTCTATTTTTCCTGCATATTGGTTATCTATTGCTATATACACAACAGTTGCTGAACTTGTTTCTTCTTTCACATTAATGCCAAGTTTTGCCATTAATTTACTGTTTCCTAAATAAACTGTTTTTCCATTAATTTTTGCCGTTACTCCATGTCCTGATATCTCTTTATGTTCAGTAATTATTTCTTTGTTTATTTCTTCCACATAACTTTCTTGTATAGATTTTGCTATTGGGTGATTTGAAAAGCTTTCAACATGTGCTGCTATTTTTAGTAGTTCATCTTTATCTCCTACTGCTTCTATGCTTTTTACTCTGAAATTTCCTTTTGTTAGTGTTCCTGTTTTATCAAATACTATTGTTTGAACATTTGATAATATTTCAAGATAATTGCTTCCCTTTATTAAAATACCTTTTCTTGATGCTCCACCTATTCCACCAAAGAAGCTAAGTGGTACAGAAACTACAAGGGCACAAGGGCAAGATACAACTAAGAAAGATAATGCTCTATATCCCCAAGTTGCAAGGTCTTTGTGTAATATTGCTGTTGGTATTACAAATATTAATAATGCTAAAATAATTACAATTGGTGTATATACTTTTGCAAATTTTGTAATGAATTTTTCTGTTGTTGCCTTTTTCTCTCCTGCATTTTCTACTAAGTCTAAAATTTTGCTTAGCGTAGATTCTTGGAATTCTTTTGTAACTTTTATTTCTAGTACTCCATTTGTGTTTATTACTCCACTTAATATTTCAGAATTTTCTGCTACTTTTCTAGGAACTGATTCTCCTGTTAAAGCTGATGTATCTATTAAAGCCTCTCCTTTTGTTACTATACCATCTAGTGGTACCCTTTCTCCTGGTTTTACTACAATTATATCCCCAATTTTTACTTTTTCTGGAGTTTTTTCTATAACTTCTGTTCCACTTTTTACATATGCTTTATCTGGTTTTAATTCCATTAGACTTTCTATAGATTTTTTAGATTTATTTTCTGCATATTCTTCAAACATTTCTCCTACTTGGAAAAATAGCATTACTGCTATTGCTTCTGGATATTCTCCTGTTGCAAATGCTCCTAAGCTTGCAATACTCATTAAAAAATCTTCTCCTAAGAATTTCTTTTCTTTAATTCCTTCAAATGCTTCAAAGATTACCTCATAACCAATTGATAAGTAACTTGCAAAGAAGAATAGTATTTGCAACCATTCAAGTTTAACTATGTTTGCTAATATAAAAAATATTGAACATATTGTAATTTTGATTATACCTTTTTTCATTACTATTTTCCCCCAATACTATATTTTATTTATTGTGTGAATGATACCTTTTTCAATTATTTCCTTAACGCAATTATCTGATAATGAATAATATACGTTTTTTCCTTCTTTTCTATACTTAACTAAGTTTGCTTCTTTTAAGCTTCTTAGTTGATGTGATATTGCTGATTTTGTCACATTTATGAGTACTGCTAAATCACATACACACATTTCTGAAACATTTAATGCCCATAGTATTTTTAATTTTGTAGAATCACTAAATATTTTATAGAAATTCGAAATTACTTCAATTTGTTTTTCTTTTGGCATCTGTCCTTTTACTGCTTCTACAATTTCGTCGTGTATTACATTACAATCGCACATATCAATTTTACATACCATAAATATTCTCCTTTACGCAACAATTGAGTAATCATTCAACTGTTTTCTACTATATTATAGTTGAATGGTTACTCAATTGTCAATAGTTTTTATGAAAAATCTTAAAAATATTACATATTTTAAAAATTTAAATATCTGTTTTTTCTATTACACTATTTATTTCTCTTGTTACTTTAAATACAAAGTCTAATATATCATAATATTTTTTTAGCATGCTGTAATCTAATGAATTCTTAAATAAGCTTGGTTCAAATAATTCTCCTGTATGAAATCTTATGTATATTTGGTCTTTATTTATTGTTAATTCATATTTAATTTTACTTTGCTGTATAAAATCGATCATTGTTGACATTACTTCAGATGTTAATATTTGCATTACTATTATTTTGTTATCTCCATATACATCAAAGTATTTTTCAAATTCTTGTGAATCCATTTCTACTTTTGTCTTTCCTTTGAACATTTTTCCAAAAATGCCTTTATCTGAACGTACCTTGAAAGTGGTTTCTATATTTTTTGCGCATTCAACATTTCCAAATAGTCCATGGAATACTGTATATGTATGTGTATCTCCATCTGAATCTGTAGATTCTTCCTCTGTTCTTACCTCTGCCATTTGAAAATTATACTTTTCATCTAGTTTTCCTATTATTAAATCTTCTGTATAATAATTATCATATCCCTCGAATTCTCCCATTCTATATATTACAGATGAAATTCCCTCATTAGGTCTATATTGTAAATTTTCATCAATATTTTTAATAAATGGACCAATTACCTTTTCTTTAAATGTTGGCGTATATTTTGTTTTAGAAGCAGCACATATAATGGTAATTATAATAATAAAAATAGCTGCACAAAAAGTAGTCACAAAAATTGCTTGACCTCCATACATAATTTCTCCTATATCAGCCTTATTTAGAAAAAATACTATAAATGCTATAAAAACTCCTACAACCAGCAAAGTTATAAAAATTCTTTTTTTTGACTTTTTTCTCAATATTTCTAGTTCTTCAAAACTTTCTTTATGTACTTGCTCATATACTTCGTTAAATGATTTCAATTACTTCACCCCTTTATAGAAGATTTCTTATAAGTCTAATTTAATATTTTCTCTAGCTTCTGTACTTTCAATTTCAAATAATTTTTCATTTTTGAATCCAAACATTCCTGCAATTATATTGTCTGGAACCACTGATATTTTTGTATTATATGTTGTTACTGCTCCGTTGTATAATCTTCTTGCCGCTTGAAGTTGACTTTCTATTTTGCTTAGTTTTTGCTGCAAAGATAAAAATTGTTCACTTGCTTTAAGTTCTGGATAGTTTTCAAGTGTTGCAACCAATCTATTACATTCATTGTTTAGAATTTCTCCCTTTTGTAAGTCTTTTGTATTCATATATTCTGTTCTCATTTTTGCAATTTTTTCAAATATTTCACTTTCATGCTTTGTGTATGCCTTTACGCATTCTACCAGGTTTGGTATCAAGTCAAATCTTTGAGTTAGATAAACATCTATACTAGACCTTTCTTGTTCAACATGTTTTTTAGCTCTTACCAATCCATTGTATTTTCCTAAAATTACAAGTATTATAATTCCTAAAATAATTCCTGCTACCATTAAAAAATCCATTTTAAAATCCCCTTTTTCTTTATATTATTTTGTTTTTCTCTTCTCAAGTTTTTGCTCTAATTTTCTTTTTTTAGCTTCAATTTTTTCTCTGCTTTCTTCTATTTTTTTTCTAATCTTTTCTCTAATTACATCTATATCCACATTTGGGAAAGCAGATATAAGTCTTCTTCCTCTCCAAGACTTACTAATAATCTCTTTAACCTTTTTGGTTATTTCCTCTGTGTTATCTTTCGCCTCATTAGAAATCTTCTTAAATGAATGTATTATGTTATATGAAACAGATAAATCTACTGCAAATGTTACAAGAATTGCTACTGTAATTATATGTAACCATGGTTGTTGTATATTGCCAATAATCCCTAAAAATGTTGGACTTCCAAATCTTAATATTATTTGGCCTATAATTGTAAAAGGTAATAATGTCTCTAAGCACACTCTTCCATTAATATTAAACTTAAATCTATGGTAATCCCACCATCTTGCATGAAATAGTTTTTCCATTAACCAACTGGTTATATATTCTAATGTTCCACATATGAACATTATTACTATTGTAGAAATCCATATACTGTCCACCAAACTTACATTATCTATCGTTTTCATAAAATTGCTAAGAAGTATCGTTATAGTAACTCCTCCAAATCCATATATTGGGCAATATGGACCAATTAAGAATCCTCGGTTTACAAATTTATGGTGTTGTATAAAACTTAAGCTAACTTCCATTAACCACCCAATTATTGCATATATTGTAAATAAAAGTATGTATGTTTCTATATTTTGTATCATATAAATCTCCTTCCAATTTTTATATAAAGTTTTCTCTTCTCCAATAGAAAAGATATTGCTGTGCTAAACCTGCCAAATTGCCATATTGTTTTTCAGCAAATTCATGAATTACGTTTGGTGTTTGTTCCTTTTTATTGAAGTACAATTCTGAAATAACTCGTTTTACCCATACATCTACTGGGAAAACGTCAAATCTATTTAGTGCAAATAGCATTACACAGTCTGCAACTTTAGGTCCTACGCCAGGAATTTCAAGTAGTTTTTTTCTTAAAACTTCTGTATTTTCTTCTTGTTTTAATTTTTCTAAATCAATTTCTCCTTTTAAAGTTCTTTGTACGGTTTCATAAATTCTTACATCCCTAAAGCCTAGTCCCAAGCCTCTAAAATTATCTATGCTAGCGTTTTGTAGCATTTCTGGTGTTGGAAATGTGTAATATATTTTATTTCTGTATTCTATTCTATTACCATATTTTTTTGCAATTCTTTCTATTATTGTCTTTATTCTTGGAATGTTATTGTTTGCAGATATAATAAATGATAAAAGAGTTTCCCATAAATCTTGTTTTAGTATTCTAATGCCATTACCATATTCTATGCTATTTTTTAAGTATATATCTATGTTTGAAAGCTTTTCTTTTATTGCTTCATAATTAGTTTGTAAATTAAAATATTCTTCACATATTTCTTTTATATTTCTATCACAAACTCCCGTGAATTCCACATTTTTGCCAAGTTTCTTAACATTTATAACACTGTTTTTTATTACTCCAGTATAGCTTCCATCTTCCTCTTTATTCCATCTAAAGCATTGACCACATTCAAATATGTGTACTGGTTCAAAAGATTTGGCATTTCTTAATATGTACTGTTGTTCCATATTTCACCTTCTTCTCTTTTATATGATACACTATTTTTGTTTGAAAGTAAATAGAAAACAAAAATAAAAATACTTTATTGAAAAACGAACTATTTTAGCTATTTATGTAGCTTTTCATGTTTTTTTATGTTATAATATATAAGCTTCACATAATGTGAACATTTAATTTAAAGGAGGATTTTTATGAGTAAACGGAAAGAGCCTCAGTTTACAGATGCTGATTTAAAGACAAAGCCTTGGATCACCTCGGTTGTTGTTCCTGCTCAGCAGTCTGTGCCTCACGTTCCTGGCAAAAATTCTGCCAAGCCGAGTATTAATGGAAAAACAAAAACTCGACGTAAGACTCGTTTAAATATCCCTCCCTGATTTTCAGGGGAATTCCAAAAACACCACCTTGAATTCAAGGTGGTGTTTTAATATTATTTTTTATCAAATTCGTCTAATATATCTCCCATTAGCTTTTCTATTATATCTTCCATTGTTATCATGCCTTCTGCATGTCCAGTTTCGTCTTTTACTATAGCTATATGTTTGTTGTTTAATTGCATTACTTTAAATATATTGTCTAGTTTTTCCTCTCCTGATACATATATTGGTTCTCTTAGCATTTGCTTTAGATTAATGTTTGCGTTTTCCTTGTTTAATAGAATATCTTTAATGTTCAATACCCCAACTATATTATCTTTTGTTTTAGAGTATACTGGAAACCTTGTATATTTACACTTTCTTATTGTTTCAAGTATTTTTTCTTCTGGAGAATCCATACTAATAAATGTTATTTTTTCTTTTGGAATCATAATATTTTTAACTTTTACATCATCAAATTTTAATGCTTTGTATAAAAGTTTTCTCTCATCTTCATCAAATATTCCTTGTTCTTTTCCTTCAGCAATTATCATTTTTATTTCTTTTTCTGTGAGTTTTTCGTTTGGTTCATTCCTTATTCCAAATATCTTCGCAAATAAGTTTTCTGACCCTACTAATATTTTTTCAAATATATAGTTAATTTTAGAAAAAGCTGTTAATATATTAGCTGTTTTATATGCCACTTTTTCTGGGTTGTTCCTAGCTATTCTTTTTGGCAATAGTTCACCAAATACCAATGTAAAATATGAAAGAATAATTGTAATTATTACAAGAGAAATTATGTATGCTGGTACTTTTTCTAGTCCCAATGCTTCAAATTGTGTTTCTAATTTAGACATAAATACCTCTGCTGCAAAAGCACTGGCTAGCAATTCTGCAAAGGTAACTCCAACCTTTGTTGTGCCAAATATTGATAGTTTATTTTCTAAAAGTTTATTAATTTTTCTTTCTTTTATTTTGTTTTTTCTCTTACTCATTTGATTAAACTTTGCCTTGTTCAAATAAGTATAAGCAGTTTCTGCTGATGAGAAAATACCTTTTATATATATAATTATTCCTAATATGATAATTTTAATAGCCATTTGCTTTTCCTTTCTTAAGTTTTAGTAAAATTTCATTTTACTCGTAGTCTCTCCAATTTTTATATAGGATATCATATTTTTATATTTTTTTCAATGTTTCTTTAAAAACATAAAAACATAAAAACCCTGGAAATATATTCCAAGGTTTTTTGTATTCCATAAATATTATCTCTTTGAGAATTGTGGTGCTTTTCTTGCTTTTTTAAGACCGTATTTTTTTCTTTCTTTCATTCTTGCGTCTCTTGTTAAGAATCCGCTTGATTTTAATATTGGTCTATACTCTGAATTAGCTTTTAATAAAGCTCTTGCTATACCATGACGAATAGCTCCTGCTTGACCACTAATTCCTCCACCTTTTACTGTACAAATTACATCAAATTTATCTAATGTATTTGTTGCAACTAATGGTTGTTTTACTATAACTTTTAATGTTTCAACACCAAAATATTCTTCTAAGTCTTTACTATTAACAGTAATTTTTCCGTTTCCATTAACTAATCTAACTCTAGCTATTGAATTTTTTCTTCTACCTGTTCCAATAAATGAAGTTGTTTCTGCCATATTATTTTACCTCCCAAACTATAGGTTTTTGTGCTTGATTTTCATGTTCGCTACCACTATAAATTCTTACTTTGTTAATCATTTGTCTTCCTAATCTATTCTTTGGAAGCATTCCTTTTATAGCAAGCATCATAGCTTTTTCAGGATTATTTTGCATCATATTTCTAGCTGATGTTTCTTTCATATTTCCAATGTATCCTGTATGATGTCTGTAAATTTTTTGGTCTAATTTTTTTCCTGTTAAAACAGCATCTTTAACATTTAATATAATAACATGATCACCTGTATCTACGTTAGGTGTAAATGTAGGTTTATGTTTTCCTCTTAATAATTTTGCAGCTTCTGCAGCAATTCTTCCTAGTGGTTTTCCACTAGCATCAATAATATACCATTGTCTTTTAATATCATTACTCTTAGCTGAGTATGTAGTATTATTCATTGATAATTTCCTCCAATCAAATTTTAAAATATAATTTATATAAAATATTTTGCTCTAACAGACTACCGGGCAAGGGTCTATTAATTAAAATATTTTTTGACACCTAATTAGTATAATATAAAACACGCAAAAAGTCAAGCAAAAAGTAGTAATTTTGTTAAAATTAGATAATTTTTTTGGAATATTTTTGGAAAAAGTATTGACAACCTATAATCAAAAGTAGTATAATCTTAAATGTCGTAAGACAAAGCCAGTTTAAATATTTGCAGATGTGGCGGAACTGGCAGACGCACAGGACTTAAAATCCTGCGGTTGAATAAACCGTGCCGGTTCGATTCCGGCCATCTGCACCATTAGAACCTCAAGTGTTTCGTAAGATTAAGCTTGAGGTTTTAATTATAAAAATAGTGCAAAGTTCTAACAAAAGTTCTAACACTTTTCCAAAATTAGAATTTTTATAAATAGTTAGAGATGTATTTTGTAAAACAGATTACCTAAAGTGCAAGTTCGGTAATTTGTTCTTTTTTTGTATCTTTTGTATCTAATGCAAGTTTATCACTAATAACACTTGCAGAAATTCTTTTATTTTCTATATCAGCATGTGCATATCTTAATGTAGTCTGAAAATTAGAATGACCCAACCATATTTGTATATCTTTAACTGGTACTCCATTTTGAATTAACAAAGTACCACAACTATGTCTTAAGTCGTGTAACCTTATATGCCTTAGATTATTTTGTTCTAGTATTTTACTAAAAGTTTGAGTTACATATCCAGGTTTCATTAATTCTCCATTTTCCATTAAACAAATATATTCTTTATAATCATTGCAATAAGTATTACCATAAAACTTTTTATATTCTTCATACTTATCTTTATAAGTGTTTAATAAATCAGCAATAAAATCAAATAAAGGTAAAGTTCTATAACCAGAATCACTTTTTGCTCTATCTTTGAAAATGAATTGTGTAACACCATCAATTTTTCCACGTCCTACTGTATGTCTAATTGTTAATGTTTTAGCTTTGAAATCAATAGCATTCCATTTAATACCTATAACTTCTTCACGCCTTAATCCATATACACCTGCAATAATTACTGGTAGTTCAATAGGTGTAGTTTTTATAATTTCCATTAGATTTAATAATTCATCTTGTGTATAATAATCAGCTGTGTATTCCTTTGTTTTGATTGACTCTAATTTAGTAGCAGGATTACTATCAATTATTTCATTGATAACTGCTCCTTTTAATGCTTTACTAATATTAGCCCTATAATGTTTTATAGTATTGCTAGATAGTCCTTCGCTAAAAAGCAAATCAAAGAAATCTTGAATATGTTTAGGTTTTAAATCAACTAATTTTATTTTCTTTGCTTTAAAGTATTTGTATAATCTCCCTTTAATAACTTGTTCATAGCCAATATAAGTTGTTTGTTCAACTTTTCCTTTTTGTTTTTCTAGCCATTCCAGCATATAATCACAAAAGAGAATGTTTTGGTATTTATCATAAATATTTGGATCTCTTAATTTTATTTTTGACTTTTGTTCATATTCAATTTTAAATTGTTCTAATTTTTCTTCAGCCTTTTTCTTATTGCCCTTTATAGTATAACCTGTTGGAATCCATTTCGGTTTTCTTTTTCCATAGTCATCATATAAATTTAAAACAGCATAATAAAGACCTTTCTTTTTCTGTAAGCTACCTGTTATCATTTTACTCCTTTCCGTTGTAACAGTTTATATTTAACTTATCATTGATATTTTGTGTATTATACCATGATAAGAAAAAAATTCCTACTGTTCTGCCATCATATATTTGATAACATTAACTTTAGGAATTTTATATTCTCTGCCAACTTTTTTACTTTTAATTTTCTTTTCTCTTAACATACGATATGCAAGAGTATTACTAATACCACCTAACATTTTTCTCATTTGCACAAGATTAACAATGTCTGGGTAGTCTGTAAACATTAAAGTATAGGTTTCTTTCATGTCAGCCATAGTTTTGTACCTCCTTTCTCGTCACAATAAGCTTCAAAGTAAAGTTCTTTTCAAGAACTTTTATCTTTTCGCTTTTGTTCCTCTTTTCCAAAAACTTCGACTAAAGTCTGCTGTTTTTGGAATCCTTATATAAAAAAAGACCTATCAAGTAATAGGACTAATTAAATACTATAACAATACTTTTTCTTGTATTTCTGTGTTGGTATTTTTATATTCATATTTATTGATTTAGGAACATCTGAGCCAACTTTTAGTTTTCTATCTATAACTAAATTACCCTTACTATTTCTGTGATATGCACTAGGATTCCATTTTCTATATGCTAAATCGCTTATTTCTGTAGTATAAGATAGTTCTTTACTTGCTTCAATATGTTGTTGCTTAACAAATTCATACAACTCTTTATCAGCTTCATTTTGTCTTTTTTTTCTAATCCATTCTCGTTTAGCAATTTTACGATTTTCTTTACTAATATTAGTTCTATATTCTTTTTCTTGAAAATATCTCGAATCAGACTTAACAACTTTAGTAATATAAGATGGATTAACATTTAATTCTTTTGCAATAATAGTAGGTTTTGTATGTTCATTATAATATCTATCTAATATATAATTCTTGTTATCTATGCTAATCACAACCTTTCAATTAATTCGGTAAAATTTTTGTCTACATATTTTTTATAAAGTTGTAGCTATTGACATTTTATATTAATTATTGTAATATATTATTATATTTCAATTATTAATATTTGATATTATTATAAAGTAATAATTGTAATATGTCAATATATTACTTAAAAAATTTTTTAAAAAAATTTGAGGAGATGTAAATTATGGAATTTAATTTTAAAAGTAGTAGTCCATATTCATATATGAGATATGGTGGCTATCAAGGGAAATTTAAGGGAACAGAATATTATCTTGTGCCAAATCCTGAAGCATCAATGAATATTAGAGATGTATATGATATGTTTAGTAAAATAGATAGCGCGCTTGTTGATTTATTAAATATGGGAAAGGTTTGTTCAGATCTTGATAATGAGCCAACTAAATTTACATTTGCTACTACATTTGCAGAAAGATATGGATTATTAGGTTTTATGGTTGAAGCACCAACTAGTAAAGACTTTTTATTAAATGATGAAATAACCTTAAAAGAAGATAATTTTATTAGTAAAAATCGTACTATTAAGGCTAAAGATTATTTTGAATTATTCTTTCCATTTGCGACTAACGATGAAATGAGTTATACAGTAACAAACGGTAAGGTAAAAATAGAAACAAATTCAGACCTGCAAAAAATGTTAAGTCGTTCATCAATTGAAAATCAGTTAATTTACTCTAGTTTTTATTGTGAAAAAATTGACTGGATTGTAGACTATGCAAAAAAGATGTATAACATATTTAAAAAAGCAATGGATTTAAAAAATGAGAATATATATGATTTTGATGAATATGTAGCAAAGGAAACTATACATAACTATTATTTCTCTGGAATACCATTTAGAATTAATACATATGGGAACACTCCTGAAATTGCTTGGCAACCAAATTCATTGAAACAAGCATTAGATATGGCTTTTGGTTTTATGCTTTGCAGTGAACAAAATCCAATAAAGATTTGTAAACATTGTGGTAAAGTATTTTATGCTAAAAATCCAAAAGCTGAATATGATACTAGTCAATGTAGAAATCAAGCAAATGTATATAAAAGTAGAAATAAAAATAAAGATGAAAAAAAATAATTGTAAAAATTTTGAAATATTGAGAAATTTTACCGAAATTCTTGACATTTACATAAAATCGTACTATAATATACTTATGTAGTGCAAAAGCACTATAAATACATGAAAGGAGGACACTATTATGTCATGGAAAGACAGCCAAGACTTCCGCAATGATTATCCTGGTGGATATTCTAAAAACGGAGACGTCTATGACGGAAATGACAATCGTGTAGGCTATGTTACTGGCGATGGCGATTATCGTATCAATAACGATAGCTCCAACGATGGTCAGCTCTATCACAACAAAGACTAAGCAGTGCCCAGTTTCCTATTAGGGAACACAATCCAAGGGAGGTCTGGAAAGTTTCCAGACCTCTTTCTAAAAAAAGAGAGGAATAAAATTATGAACAACATTATAGAATTAGATAATAGCTATTATATAGAAATACTTAATAGAAATAATGAAATACCTGTTAATACTGTAGATATATGTCATCTAAGTTTAATAAAAGTGTTAAAAAGCAAAAATATAGTATTAAGAATAGATTTTGATAAATTTAATATAAGGGATTATAAAAGAATACTAAAAAATTTATTACGAGTAAAAAACGTGGCAAAGATCATAAACAAAGAATTTGGAATAACAGAAAAAGAAAAAAAAATAATTGCATATGCAACCAATTTTAATGAAAGTAATCTAAAACATAAAGACTTTATTTCTGGAATTAATGCTATATTTTATAAAACAAGATATGAAAGATATAATTATATATATGATACAGTATGTAATTATCTGGATGGTTATTTTTATGGGAAGAATCTATGTGATTTCAAAAATAATAAATGTGGAGAAAAAAGAAACACATCATCTACTACAGGATGTTGTCATCATTTTAAACATAAAGCATTGGGCCCATTTTCAAAATTAGTTTTATGTGAATATTTAAATAAAGAAAGCTATACTTGTGATGCTAAATGTCTCCCATGTAAATTATTTACTTGTGATTATCTAGAAAATAAAGGTATTAAATTTAAAATAAAAGATATTTTATTATTAGATGTTTTTTTTAATCCAATACAAAAATATTTTATAAAATATATGGTTTTTACTCCAAAAGATAAAATTCTAAAAAGATTAATGAAATTGTAATTTACTTATATGTAATAGTTATATTAAAATGAAAAAATCTCTACAAAGAATAGTAGAGATTTTTATATGATTATAACTCTAAATCCCATTCTTTTTCTATTTCTTCTTTTTTTATTTGTAGTTCTGGATCAAGAGAAATATTAGTGTCTTTCTCAAAATTATTAACAAGTTCTTTTGAATCGCCTAAACTAAATTTTTGACAAATCCATTCTATAAATTTATCAATAGCAAAATAAAATTTATCTATAATTTTATGAAGATGATTATTTTCTTTTTCTAATTTATGATATTTTCCTTTATATTCATATTCTAAATTAAAAGTTCTTTCTTCAAATTCTTCCTCTAACTCTCTTTTTCTATTTCTAAAATCAAAATCAAGATTATTGTTTTTTAGTTTATATTCGTGTTCTAAATGTTTTACAGTATTGTGTAATTCTTCATTATCAGCAAGAATTTTATCTCGTTCTTTTTGATATTTTTCAGCTTCATCAATAACCTTTGATTGTTTTGATAGTTCTTTATGCAGTGATAAATTATCTTTGTATAATTCCTTAATTAAATAATCTTTAGGTCTTATAATTTCTTCTAGTATTTTTTCATCTCTTTTCTTTGATAACCTATTTACTTTAATATCGTTAATATTTGGAGTATCTGGTAACTCTAATTTCATTTTGCTTAAAATCTTCTTGGTATTTTCATAATTTGTAATTTTCTTATATTCTTCAACTGTATAATGTTTTCTGTCAGTATCTTCAACGAACATTCCTCTTTCTAAATCAAAACCTTTTAATTTTACATGATTAAAGTAGGCATCTTGTAGTTTTCTATAACTATCTCGACCTTTCCAAAAATCTCTTGCACAAATCTTGTCAATATCGTTGCCTTCCTTATCTTTTGTGTGAACAACAGGAACAAACATTAAATGCATGTGTGGTGCTCTTTCATCTAAATGAACAACTGCTGATATTATATTCTTTTCTCCTAGGTTTTTATAATTACATATAAATTTATAACATTCATCAAAATATCTTTTTGTTTCTTTTTCTCCAATTTTATCAAAAAAGGCTTGGTCTGATGTGAACACCATTTGACACATTATTATACTATTGCTACGAAGATGACATTGTAAATTATTTTCTTTTAAATATTTATCAAGTTCTTTTGTGTATGTTAGTTCGTTTTTCTTAATGTAATAATTCAAATGTGTTTTTGTTGGATCAATATCCTTATTTGAATGATTTTTTGATTTTCTATCATTGTGAGTACATTTTCCATTTATTTCTGCTCTTGTTAATTTTTCATTTCTTACAATAGCGTAACTCATATCTCCTTGCACCTCCTTCTTTGCTCAAGATATTGTTTCAATGTCTAACACACTAGACAAACAAAGTTTATCTGTGTGGCAGGGTTACGAACCCCACACCCCAAAACCTAAAAGATTGCTAAACGCATTTTTAGGTTTTTTCATAAAAATTTGCTTATCGCAATTTTTATGAATGTGAGCAAAAAAATAAATTTTTTACTCACAACAAAAAAGCACTTATGCTTTTTTGTATTCACTTTAGCAATTCAAAGTAGAAACCAGAGGGAGTGAGCCAAAGTGAAAAGGTGTAATAATCCCATTTGTGAAAAATAGAATTATTACACCTATATAAGCTGAAACCGTCGGTCCTTCGCCTCGTTTCATAGGTAGTCTAGTAAGTAACATTTGCTACTATAATTGCTGATACAGCTCATGTATCTTTGTTCATACTTGCCCAAACTTTTTACAATTACAAATCCATTTCAAGTTTTGCCACCGAATACTCTTTTATTATTGTGAGTCTGTGTTCCAAAATCTCACTCACGCACTTTGTATAATTAGACTGCTTATACAAATACGAATGAACTTTATAGCATCGGCTCATCACACCAAACACTTTTTAAGAGGTGTTGCATTTCTCTTTTGCACGACAAAAAAGCCCGTTTGTAGATTTTTATTCTACAAACGGACTTTGTCGCTAATATTCTTATTTAATTTGCCCTCAAAATTGATTTATAGCCATTTAAAATTGAGGAGAGTATAATTCTATATCTATAATATAATTTACTAAAATCGCAAAATTTGATTTTTAAATATCAATAATAAGTTAGACTATTATTCTATCAAAAGTTCTAACACTTAATTCAAAATTTTAGAAAAGAAGATTTTTGTTTTTCTTGCATATTTATCAATGCTTGTGTTATAATTTTCTTACAAACAAGCAGACTAGAGAGGTTAATAACTACAACTAAAATAGGTTATCTAATGGTAAAAAGCAGATGGCGTAAAATTCTTAAAATCCTGCGGACTAATAATCCGTGCCGGTTCGATTCCGGCCATCTGCACCAGAATAAAGAATAGAGTAGTTATAACTTTATTCTTTTTTCTTTTGAGAAAAAATGGCCGAATCGAAAAGGATGTTGCCAAGCTCATTAGATTGCAACAGCAATCAATGAGCGAAGGCTAAAATAGTCCCTTTGGACTATTTTACCGACGCGGCTCGACGCATTCCGGCCATCTGCACCAAGAAAGAATAAGACCTTCTTATTCTTTCTTTTTTATTAATATAAAAAATGCCGGTCACATGTATTTACACGTGACCGGCTTGCAGTTTACGCAATAGCCGACAAGCATCCATACAAATCTAAAAGACTTGGGAATTTCTCTTGCAGTTCATCCAGCGTTTTGAATTCGCCAACAGTACTCATGTAAGAGCCTTCGTCATCATCTGTCTCCCAGTCTACTCCAACATACAAACTTCCATCAGGTAATTTCATAACAAAAGTTGCATTAACCAGAGCATTTTCAGGAAGAAGATCTCCATTTACCTGAAGATCTGGTACGTTCCAAAACCGAATTGTTTGCTTGAGATTCATTGTCATTGCGTCTTTGAGTTTAACACATTTGTTATAATAATAGCTCATATGTTTATCTCCTTTTCAAACTACTCATTAGATATACCAACATACCTATATAGTATAGCATATGTTAACATAAAAATCAACAAAAATTAATGGAAGCAATATTTTCATTGCTCCCACTTTTTATTAATCAACAAAATTAAATTCATCTTTAAATTTATCTTTAAATATTGCAAATACTGCATTTAAGATTTCTTGGTCATCTACACCAACATAAGATTCTTCATCTTCTGAATCTGTATCTTCTACTTTTAGTATAACTACTTCATCAGCATCTTCTCCTTCTTCTGCTGGTAAAAGTACTACATACTCTTCTCCTCCATATTCAATTAAATCTAAGAACTCGAATTTTACTTCGTTTCCATCCTCATCATTTAATAGAATAATGTTATCTAATTCTTCATCCATTTCTGGGTTATTATTTTCTAAATCCATATTATTTCTCCTTTCAAAAATTATATCTAATTTATATCACATACTTTTATTATTTGCAATACTTTTAAAAAATATTTGCATAAAACATTAAAAAATTCCCCACCTTAGCCGTTTTTGATAGAAATTTTAAGGACCTGCTCTTACACAGGTGGGTGTCTGCCTTGGTACTCATGGGCTTCTTACTACTAAAATTAAAAGTGTAAGCATGCACGCCATATCAAGAGCTTTGGACTCCCTTTCCTTAACTGTTGGTTCTAAAATTTCTGACCGTTCGCACTATGCAGGGAAAAATTATTAACTTGTTTTATATAAATATCTTACCATATTATATTCAAGTTAGCAATCACTTGTGCAGACATTTTAGATAGTTTAAATTATTTATTCTCTAGTTTGCTCTTTTTTCCTTTTGTTTATTCAATAAATTTATTTTTATAGCCATTGCATAATTCTTGACAAAAATGATATAATCTCTTTAATTGAATTTGAAAGGGTGTTTTTTATGGATAAAAGAGATTTAAGTTTAGTTACAGACTTTTATGAACTTACTATGTCTAATGGATATTTTAATAATAATATGAAAGATACCATTGCATATTTTGATGTATTTTTCAGACGCATTCCAGATGAACGGTGGTTATGCAATTTGTGCAGGTTTAGAGCAAGTTATAGATTATATTTGTAATTTAAAATTTGAAGATGATGATATTCAATATTTAAATAGTTTAAATAAATTTTCTGATGAATTTTTAGATTATCTAAAAACTTTTAAATTTACTGGAGACATTTGGGCTATTCCTGAAGGCACTGTTGTTTTTCCTAATGAACCTTTACTTACAGTTAGAGCACCTATTATTGAAGCACAAATTATTGAAACTATGGTTTTACTTCTTCTTAACCATCAAAGCTTAGTTGCAACAAAATCAACTAGAATTGTATCTGCTGCAAAGGGACGTCCAGTTATGGAATTTGGTGCAAGACGTGCACATTCTATTGATGCTGCTGTTTTAGGCGCAAGAGCTGCTGTTATTGGTGGTTGTATTGGAACATCTTGTACATCAACTGCTCAAAAGTTTGGAACTATTGCAAGTGGTACAATGGCACACAGCTTTGTGCAAAGTTTTGATTCTGAATATGATGCTTTTAAGGCTTATGCTGAAGTATACCCAGATGACTGCACTCTACTTATTGATACTTATGATACTATAAATTCTGGTGTTGTAAATGCCATTAAAGTTTTTAATGATGTTTTGCTTCCTAAAGGTTATAGACCTAAAGCTGTTAGATTAGATAGTGGAGATTTAGCTTATCTTTCTAAAAAAGTACGTAAAATTCTAGATGAAAATGGATTTGAAGATTGCAAAATCTGTGTTAGTAATTCTTTAGATGAAAATTTAATTTCTTCACTTTTAGACCAAGGTGCAAAAATTGATTCCTTTGGAGTTGGCGAAAATCTTATTACTGCTAAAAGTGACCCCGTATTTGGTGGTGTTTATAAATTAAGTGCTATTGAAAAAAATGGAGAAATTATTCCAAAAATTAAAATATCTGAAAATGTTGCAAAGATTATCAATCCAGGCTTTAAAAAGGTTTATAGGTTCTATTCAAAAGAAACTGAAAAAGCATTAGCAGATGTAATAACTTTACATGATGAGCAAATTCCAGATAACAATTATTCAATTTTCGACCCTGAAAACCCTTGGAGAAAAAAGGCTCTATTAAATTACTACTGTAAGCCTTTGCAAGAACAAATTTTTAAAAACGGAGAATTAGTTTATAGTTTACCTAATTTGGAGAGCATTTCTAAACATTGCAAAGATGAGTTAAATTCACTATGGGACGAAGTTAAACGTATTAACAACCCACATAAATACTATGTTGATTTATCTCAAAAACTTTGGGATTTAAAAAATGATATGCTTCATAAAGCATAAGTAAAAAGCAGTAGATTAAAAACCTACTGCTTAAAATTTTATTTATCATATTCGAATAAATCACCTAAAGGTTTAGATTCATTAATTCTCTTAATTGCTTCTGCAAATAGTGGTGCTATTGAAACCACCTTAATTTTATCTATTTGTTTTTCTGGTTCAATTGGAATAGTGTTTGTTACAACTAATTCTTTAATTGGAGAATTTTTAATTCTTTCTATTGCTGGTCCAACAAGTACACCATGTGCTGCACCTGCATAAATTTCCTTTGCTCCATTCTCTTTTAAAATATTAGCAGCTTCAACTAGAGTTCCTGCTGTACTAACTTCATCATCAAATATTAATGCAGTTTTTCCTTTAACGTCTCCTATTATGCTTGTAGCAACTGCTTTATCGTTATTATCTTCTCTTCTTTTATCTATTAATGCTAATGGGCAATCAAAGAAATGTGAATATTTATATGCTTTCTTTGAGCTTCCTGCATCTGTTGCAACAACTACTATATCTTCTAAGTGCTTAGCTTTGAAGTATCTTTCTAATAAATGTTTTGCAGTTAATCTATCACAATTAATATCAAAGTATGCTTGTATTGCTGCGTTATGTAAGTCACATGTGATTACTCTATCAACTCCTGCAGCTTCTAATAATGTTGCCATAAGTTTTGCTGTAACTGGTATTCTTGGTTGATCTTTTTTATCTGATCTTGAATACATAAAATATGGTAGAACTGCTGTTATTCTCTTAGCTGATGCTCTTCTTGCAGCTTCTACAGTTATTAATAATTCCATAATTCTTTCGTTTACTGGTGGCATTGTTGTTTGTACTATAAATACGTCCTGGTCTCTAACTGTTTCTAAAAATTGAACAAAATTGTTGTCATTTGCAAATTTAAATGACTTTTTTTTACCCATAGGTAATCCTAATGTATCGCATATTTCTTGTGTAAAACTCTCTGCTGAATTACAAGCGAAAATTTTAATATCTTTCATGATATTTCCCCCTAAAACAAATTTTTTGTCGAATTTTAGCGTCTTTTTAATTGTAGCACTTTTTTACGCAAATTTCAACGTTTTTTAAGGAATTAGTTAAATTTTGAGGCTTTTTAGTGCTCTTTCAGCCATTTTTGTGTATCTTTGAACCTTATCTTTAATCTTTTCCTCAAGTGGTGGTAGTATTCCAAAATTTGCATTCATTGGTTGAAATTTTGTATTTTCTGTTGATATGTAGCTTGATAATGCTCCTATAACTGTTTCATTTGGGAATGTTATTTTTTCAGTGTTATTAAATTTAGCAACAGCATTTAAACCTGCAACTAAGCCAGAGGCAATTGATTCTACATATCCTTCCACACCTGTTATTTGTCCTGCAAAGTATATATTTGATTTTGCTTTTAGGTTATATGTATTATCTAGTAATTCTGGAGAATTTATAAATGTATTTCTGTGCATTACTCCATATTTTACAAATTCAGCGTTTTCAAGTCCTGGTATTAATGAAAACACTCGTTTCTGCTCTCCAAATTTCAAATTTGTTTGAAACCCTACCATATTGTATAATGTTCCTGAAGTATTATCTTGCCTTAGTTGAACTATTGCATATGGTCTTGAGTTTGTTCTTGGATCTGTAAAACCTACTGGTTTTAGTGGTCCAAATCTTATTGTATCTTCTCCCCTTTTTGCCATAACTTCTATTGGCATGCAACCTTCAAAAATTTCCTTTTTTTCAAATTCGTGAAGAGTTACAATTTCAGCATTTACAAGTTCATTATAGAAAATCTCGTATTCCTCTTTATTCATAGGAAGGTTTATATAACTGCTATCTCCTTCTTTTCCATATCTATCGCCATAGAAAGCAATGTTAAAGTTTATGCTATCTTTTTCAATTATTGGTGCTGCTGCATCGTAAAATGCTAATCTATCTTTTCCTGTTATATTTATTATTTGTTCTGCCATTTTTTCAGATGTTAATGGACCTGTTGCAATTATAACTATTCCATCTTCTGCTTCTATATTTTCTACTTCTTCCCTTATAATCTCAATATTAGGGTTCTTCTCAATTTCCTCAGTAACCCTTTTTGAAAAAGTCTCTCTATCTACTGCTAATGCTTGTCCTGCAAGTACTTTTGTTTCGTCTGCAATTTGAATTAGTAATGAACCCAAGTTTCTTAGTTCTTCTTTTAAAAGGCCACAAGCATTTGTTACACTGTTTGATTTAAAAGAATTGCTACATACTATTTCTGCTAGCTCCTTACTTGAATGAGCAGGAGAAAACTTTTCTGGTTTCATTTCATATAGTTTAACTTTTATACCTCTTTTTGCAATTTGATATGCAGCCTCTGTTCCAGCTAGTCCTCCGTCCAATTACTGTTATATAATCTTTCATACATTCCTCCATACATATTAAAAAAGCGTTTCTTAAAAAATAGAAACGTTTTTTTATTATTTTTATGCATTTGCTTGTTTTACTAATGCTGTAAATGCTGCACTATCGTTTACAGCTAATTCAGCTAACATTTTTCTATTAATAGCAATATTGTTTTTCTTTAATCCTGCCATTAATTTGCTGTATGTTGTTCCATTCATTCTTGCAGCTGCATTAATTCTTGTTATCCATAGTCTTCTGAAATCGCTCTTTTTATCTTTTCTTCCAACATATGCATATGCCATTGATTTTAATACTGCTTGTTTTGCATTTCTAAATCTAATACTTTTTGCTCCAAAGTATCCTTTTGCTTGTTTTAATACTTTTTTATGTTTTTTTCTTGTAGCTATTGCTGATTTTACTCTTGCCATATTATTCTCCTCCTTCTAATTAGTTTCCATATGGTAACATTTTTTTGATTCCTGCTTCGCATGTTTTATCTGCATAAGCGTTTTGAATTTTTCCAGATTTCTTTTGTCTTGTTGTTTTATTTGCTAATAAGTGTCTTCTGTTTGATTTTGTTCTTTTTACTTTTCCGCTAGCTGTGTATGAATATCTTTTTGCAGCTGCTTTGTTTGTTTTTAGTTTTGGCATTTTAAATTCCTCCCTTAATTTTATTTATTAGGTGCTAATATTATAAACATGTTTTTACCCTCTAAGAACGGCTTTTTCTCAACTGTAGCAACATCTTTAAGTTCTTCAATAAATTGGTTTAAAACATCTTCACCCATTTTTACATAGTTAACTTCTCTACCTCTAAATCTAACTGTAATTCTTACTTTGTTTCCATCGCTTAAGAATTTTCTAGCATTTTTAGCTTTAAAAGTGAAGTCATGTATTTCAATGTTTGGTGTTACTCTTAATTCTTTACATTCAACTGTTTTTTGTTTTTTTCTAGATTCTTTTTCTCTTTTAGCTTGTTCAAATTTGTGTTTACCATAGTTCATTATTTTACAAACTGGATTATCACTATTTCCGGAAACTAAAACTAAATCTAAATCTTTAGAAGCAGCTAAATCTAAAGCTTCATTAATAGGTAACTTGCCAACTTTTTGACCTTGTTCATCAATTACTTGAACCTCTTTAAAACGAATTTGTTCATTAACTGGTAATTCTTGTTTTATGTGATTCACCCCCAAAAAAATAAAAACTTGTTTTTAAAAAACAAGTAATCCACATAATATATCTTTTTTTATTTAAAAGTATATAAACCTTTTCCTTTATAGTTAAGGTGAGAAGTGGATAACTTCTTCTTTAATACTTAAATATAATACTACAAATTTCCATAAATGTCAATAGTTTGGAGAAAAAATCTCCAAACTTTGCTATTTTACTATTCCTTTTTCTATCATTTTCTTCAAAGTTTCTATAAACATTGCATGTGACCAACCTAAGCCTATTACCCAGTCTGGTTGCATTGTGCTGTTATTTACCTGCTCTGCTAGGAATCCATGTTCTGTGCTTGTTTTTATTACAAAGTCGAAGCATTCTTTTGCTTTTTGTTTTTCGCCTATTTCTAGGTAATATTCTGCTATCCATAGTGTTGCTATTATCCATGGTTTTCCTTCTCTATATGTGTCTGTTTCAAATCTTTTATAACCACCTGTGTATGTTCTTAATGTCATGTTTATTCTTTCAACTGTGTTTAGTATTTTCTTATCTTTTGGTGAGAATAATTCAAAAGGAATTACTGTTCCTAAAATGCTTATATCTAGTGTTTTATCTTCTAAGTTTCTAACTAGGCTCTTTTTACTTTCATCATAGAAATTCTTTAAAATGTATTCTCTTAATGTAACACTTAAATTTCTTAGCGTCTCTTTTTCTTTGTTTACATTTTCTTGTTTAACTCTATTTTTTGTAAATTCTTCTTTTAGTTCTTCATATATTTTTATCATTGCATTGAAACTTGCAAATATGCTTGATACTGCGTATAGGTTAACTCCTTCATATTCTTCCCATAAGTCATAGCTTATTCCACATTTATTTGTTTCTTGGAATATATCTTCTACGTATTTTTTCAAAAAGTTTATTGCTTTTTCACACATTTTTAAATTATCTTTTAAGAATTTTTTATCTTCTATTACTTTGTAATGGTTATATACTCCTACTATAACTGATGCTGTTTCATCTATTTGGTATCCCCAGCAAGGTGCTAAACGTCCGTCTGTGAAGAAGCGTTGTTCCCACATTCCGTTTCTGCTTTGTGTATTTTTGCAAAAGCTTTTATAGAATTTTTCAACTTCTTTTTTCATTTTCAAAATGTCCATTGCTGTTGTAGTAAATACTGCATCTCTTGGCCAACAATATTGGTAACCTCCACATTGCTTTAAATTTTCATCAACTTCAACAGCAGCTGATATTCCACCTGTTTCGTGGTTTACAAGTAGTGAATACAATAAAATCGTTCTTGTATAAATTTGCTTTATTTTTCTGTTTTTTGGAGTTTCGGCTAGATCTAATTCTAGTCCATTATGATCCTTTACATATTTTTTCCAGTATTTCTTTACCGCTTCGTATTCAGTTCTAAAATCTATTTTTCTTATTCTATCTATTGTTTTTTCTAAATTATCTAGTCCAATTTTACTGTCTTCAATAAAAATATATAACTCAAATTCGCGAGTTTCATTTGGTTTTAAAGTACCTAAATCATAACTTATGCTTGAATTTGCAGACATTCCTACATAATCTTTATCTCCAATTTTTCCGTCTTCAATATTTGCTTTGCTGTTATTAATTTGTGAACTTAATAACTTTTCTTTTGAAAATGTGCAAAGCATATATTCGTGATTGTATTGAATTAAAGCATCATTTCTGCACATTCCACTTACTCTGTTTTCTGGAGATGATGTAAGGCTTGAATGTACAAGAAAATTTAAATCTAAGTTTATTGTATTTTCATTTGTGAACTTATATTTTCTTATTAAAACATTTTCTTTAATTGATGCATAATCTGTTTGAACAACTTTTAAATTAAAATATGTGTTTAATACTTCAGTATTTAATATATTTGTATCTTCTTCATATTGTTGCATATAGATATTATTAATATCTTCATGTAAATATACAAGTCTTGAATCATTTATTTTTAATCCTACATGGAAGAAATCTATCATTTGCTTGTAGTCTCTTGTTGGATATAGTAATCTTAATATTTCTCCCTGTTTTGTAAAGCTTGCTAATATATTTTGGTTTCCTATTATTGCATCATTATAATACTTTTCCATTGCTGGTCTCCTTTATGAAATAACCTTAACTATTTGTTGTTCTAGTTCTTTTATTTTGTTGTTTATTTCTGCTATTTCTTCTTCTTTTTTATCTTCATCTGATATATCTTCTTTTATCATCTTAGACATATCTTCTAATTCTTCTTTTAATGTTGCTAATCTATCCATTACTTCTAGTCTTAAATATTTGTATTGGTCTGCTTGTTCAACCTTAGATACAACTTTTATTCTATCTGTTAGTTCGTAGTTTTCTCCATAATCTGGTATTGTTACTGGAATATCTGTTGTATCTTGAATTTTTCCTTTTAATACTACTTGTGCTTCTGGCTCTCCATGTACTAGGAATATGTGTTTTGGCTTTGTTATAAATGAATATACAAAGTTTAATAACCATTCTTGATCAGCATGACCAGAATATCCTTCAATGTACTCAATTCTTGCATTTACTGCAATTTCTTCTCCAAATATCTTTACTTTTTTTTCACCTGATACAATTTTTGCTCCTAATGTTCCTGGTGCTTGGTAACCAACAAATAGAATTGTATTTTTGGGGTTCCATAGGTTATGTTTTAAATGATGTTTAATACGTCCAACTTCGCACATACCACTTGCTGAAATTATAATATGTGGGTATGGATCATCATTTAATGCTTTTGATTCTTCAGCTGTTTGTGTAAATTTTAGTCCTGGAAATTCTAGTGGGTTATCTCCTTTTTCTATTTCTTTTCTAACTTCTTCTTCAAATAGGTTCATGTTTTGTTTGAATACTTCTGTTGCAGATATTGCTAAAGGGCTATCTACATAAACTGGTGCTTTCATTAATGTTTCATATTTTTTCATGAATTCTTCATCTGTTCTTTGCTCTTTTAATTTGTTTAGTTCGTATAAAATTTCTTGTGTTCTTCCTACTGCAAATGATGGTATGATAACATTTCCTCCATTATCTAATGTTTCAGAAACTATATTTAGAAACATTTCAGCTTTTTCATCATTTCTTATATGAAGTCTGTTTCCATATGTTGATTCCATAACTAGGTAGTCTGCTGTTTCTATCATTGTTGGAGAATCTAGTAATGGAATATCATTGTTTCCTAAATCACCTGAGAAAACTATTTTTTTAGTTTCTCCTTTTTCTTTTACCCATACTTCTATAATGCTTGAACCTAGCATGTGCCCAGCATCATTAAATCTTATGCTTATATTTTCATCTATATCAATTATCTCATCATAGTTTGCTGGTTTAAATAGCTTTAAACAGTCTATTGCATCTTGTGCTGTATATAATGGTGGTAATTCTTGTTTTCCTGTTCTTGCTCTTTTTTTATTTTTCCAAACATTTTCCATTTCTTGAATATGACCACTATCTGGAAGCATTATTGTACATAAATCGCATGTTGCTTTTGTTGCAATAATTGGTCCACGGTATCCATCTACATATAATTTTGGAATTCTTCCTGAATGGTCTATGTGTGCATGTGTAAGTAGCATACAATCAATTTCGTTTACATTGAATGCAAAGTCTTCATAGTTTTCCATTTCTTCAGTTGCTTTTCCTTGGTGTAGACCACAGTCTACTAATATTTTTTTCCCTGCCGCTTCTAGCAAGAAGTTTGAGCCTGTTACTGTTTTTGTGGCTCCTAAAAAAGTAATATTCATAAGTTTCAAATCCTTTCTATATAAAAACTTTTATTTTTTTATTTTGTTTTACATTTGGCTCCTCAATATTTGGAATTTCCAAAGTGTTATACATGTTTTCCTCATCATAAATTTCTAATATTGTTTTGTTCGTCTTTGTATTAAAACGCAAATACATCTTTTCTAATTCTATTATATCTGTCTGTAAAATATTTTTAATAATTGTATAATTTTCTTTAATGTTTTTGCTAAATATAGTTATTATCCTCTGTTTGCAAGCTTTTGTTATTATTAATTTTTGTATTAAATTAATATCTATTTTGTCTTTAACTTGCTCTTTTTCTGAAATATATATTAATCCAAAATATCTAATAACATATACTAATCTAATAATTTCTTCTTTTTCTTCTGCATTATCTATTTGAATTTTAATTGCCTTACATACCAAGTTTAATAATTCATTAACTTTTGTAGAAAGTATTTCTTTATTTTGCTTTTCTAATTCTAGTTCTTTTAGTAAAACAAGTTTGTTTTCAATTTCTGTTTTTGTTTTAATGAAGTTTAGTGGTTCCATTTTTTTGCTACATTTGTTTAGATTATCTATTAACTCTTTTCGTTCATTTTCTAGTATTTCGGACAAATCGCTTAAACTAAATATTCTATGGTTCATATCTAGAACTTCGTTCCTTTTAATGAACTCCTTTTTTAATTTAATATCATTATTTAAAATGTCATCAATTTTTTTTATTTTTTCAATTATCTGTTTTTTAGTTCTTCCAAGTGTTTCTAGATATTCCTTTTTATTATCCAACTGATTAAATTCTTTTTGAAGTTCTTTTTGTTTTTCTATTAATCTTTTTCTTTCCTCTTCATCAGTTTGGGTTATATTTAAAATGCATATTTGTGCTATAGTTTTAAATAATTGCTCTCCAAGTTCTGTTTTATATCTATTTGTCAAAGTATCATTAATTATGGTTATATAATCATTTGAAGGTTCTTTTTTCCATGTTTCTAGCACATTTTGCCCAACTAATATTTTCAAAACTTGATATATTAGGTTTGCTAAAATATTTTCAATTTCTCGAGGTTCTATATTCCAAGACCAGCCATCAAAATCACGAATAATCTCATCTGAAGATATACTATATCCTTGGTTTAATGTTTTTTCAAATGCTGGCTTTATTATTTCATATTCGTTTGAAATTCTAAATTTGTTATGATTAATTTGATATATCTCATACAGCATTTTTCTAACATTTAAGTATGTTGTAATCTTCTTTTTTTCAATATCACAAAAGCTTTCTTTGGATTGTACTATTTCTATAGTATCACAATCATTTGAAATAATATCTAAAATTTCTTCTAAAATTTCTCTTTTGGTTTTTGCATCTACACTTACTTTTTTATAGTCTTCATATGCATTTTCTATTTTGTATAACATGCTTAAGAGTAAGTTTTTAGTATCTTCTGTGAATGTTTTTTTAGACAAGATTTTTTCTAATTGATTATTATAATCTTTTATATTCAATTTTGAAATAAGCTTCTCTTTTTCCAATTTTATCCCCTCGTTAATTTATCAAGTATATTCTATATTATACTTATTTTTTTGTCAATATATTTACGAAAGAATTTTTAAAGTAAAAAAAGACGAAAGTTTCTACTTCCATCTTTTATTTAATTTAAACAAATAATCCTATTATTAAATCTACTAACCATATCATACCTTTTAAAACCCATGTTGTGATGTATGGAATTATATCTGTATAAAATACTATTGCAAATACTATTATTGTAAGTATTGCTTGATTTTTTATTAACCATTCTTTTGCTTTGTATGGTAAAAAATTATTTAGAACTTTTGCTCCATCTAATGGATATATTGGTATTAAGTTAAATACTCCAAGCCCTAAGTTTATTGATATTATTGATATTAGTATGCTTGATATAACATTTGTTGTAGTTGTTATTGTTGTTACTGTCATTCCAAATATTGCATATATTATTAAAAATACAAATGCAAGTATAAAGTTCATTATTGGTCCTGCTGCAGCAACAATCGCTTCTGCTTTTGAGATAGAATACTTTCCATCAAAATTCCTTGGGTTTATTTGTACTGGTTTGCCCCAACCAAAGCCTAAAAGCATTAAACATATTAATCCTACTGGGTCTATATGGCTTATTGGGTTTAAACTAAGTCTCCCTTGTTGCCTTGGTGTTTCATCTCCAAGTTTTGTAGCCGCCCATGCATGTGCAAATTCATGGAATGTCATTGCTACTATTACACCTGGTAAAGAAATTATTATTCCTTCAATACTTCTTTGTCCTAGCAAAACATTTACTAATACCATCACCCCAAGTATTATAAGCACTGTTTTTCTATCTATATTAAACATAAATCTTCCTTTCTTAATTTAATGGTTTCATTGTTGGGAATAAAATTACATCTCTTATTGATTCGCTTTCTGTAAATAGCATGCATAATCTATCTATTCCATAACCAATTCCTCCTGCTGGTGGCATACCATATTCTAGTGCTTCAATAAAGTCCATATCTATATCGTTTGCTTCATCGTTTCCAAGTTCTCTTTCTTTTAATTGTGCTTCAAATCTTTCTAATTGGTCAATTGGGTCATTAAGCTCTGTATATGCATTTGCAAATTCTTTTCCTGCTATGAATAATTCAAATCTATCTACAAATCTTGGGTCTTCTGGATTCTTCTTTGTAAGTGGTGATATTTCTAGTGGGTGTCCATATAAGAATGTTGGTTGAATTAGTGTTTCTTCAACATACTTTTCAAAGAATGCATTTATTATATGTCCATAAGTTTTCTCGTGTTCTTCTAGCTCTAGATTGTGTTCTTTTGCTAGTTCTAAGCATTCATTAATATCTGTTATTTTCTTAAAGTCTATTCCTGTTTGTTCTTTTATTGCATCTGTCATGCTAATTCTTTTCCATGGTCCCTCAAGATTAATTTCGTTTCCACTCCAATTATATACCATTTTTCCTGTTACATCTTTTGCAATTCTTTGGAACATTTTCTCTGTTAAGTCCATCATTCCTTCTAGGTTAGAATATGCTAAGTAAGCTTCCATTAGTGTAAATTCTGGGTTATGTTTTAAGTCCATTCCTTCATTTCTGAAAACTCTACCTATTTCGTATACTGCTTCCATTCCACCAACTAATAATCTTTTTAATGGTAACTCTAAAGCTATACGAAGATACATGTCTAAGTTTTGTGCATTATGGTGTGTTACAAATGGTCTTGCTGAAGCACCTGTTAAAAGTGTTGTTAATACTGGAGTTTCAACTTCAGTAAATCCTTCTCCATCCATAAAGTTTTGTATACATCTAATAATTTTAGGGCGTAAAAATGCAACTCTTTTAGCATCTTCGTTCATTATTAAATCTACATATCTTCTTCTATATCTTTCTTCTTTATCTGTTAAACCATGAAATTTCTCTGGAAGTGGTCTTAAAGATTTTGTAAGAAGTACAACTTCTTTTGCATGAATTGAAATTTCTTCAGTTCTTGTTTTAAATACAAAACCTTTTATTCCAATTATATCTCCTATATCATAAGTTTTAAATAAAGAATAGCTTTCTTCTCCTAAGTCGTTTATACTAACATAACTTTGAATTTTTCCTCTTGCATCTTGAATAGTGCAAAAAGATGCTTTTCCCATTATTCTTTTTGCCATTATTCTTCCTGCTATAGAAACGTCTTTTCCTTCTAATTCATCATAATTATCTTTTATTTCTTGGCTTAAATGTGTTCTATTATATTTTGTTACTTGAAAAGGGTCTTTCCCTTGTGCTTGCAATTCCTTTAACTTTTCTTTTCTAATTGCTATTAAATGGTTTTCGTCTAATACTTCTTCCATAAACGTCCTCTCCTTCTAATTTTTCCTAAATATTATATACTAAAAATTAGTATTTGTAAATAGGTTGACAAAAAGAAAAGAGTTTGTTTCAAAAAAACTTTTAAATTTTTGCATTTTTTCTTTACAAATTCACTTCTTTAATATACAATATACTAGTGATGAATTATGCTTAAATTTATATCAAATAATGAAGACGAAACTAAGGCTATTGGGTTTAATTTAGCCTCTAAATTGAATAAAAAAGATATTGTAATTTTAACTGGTGATTTAGGTAGTGGAAAAACTAAATTTACAGAAGGTTTTTTGAGCTATTTTGGCTTAGAAGACGAGATCTCTAGCCCTACTTTTACTATTGTTAATGAATATTCAAAAAATGATATTAATATTTATCATTTCGACGTTTACAGGTTAGAAGATTTAGATGAATTCTATGCAATTGGTGGAACCGATTATTTCGATAATGGTATTTGCTTAATTGAATGGGGCGAGTTAATTGAGCCTATTTTAAGTAAATATATAAAAATAAACATTTCAAAAGATAGTGAAAATGAGAATATTAGATATATAACTATAGAAAATATAGATAAGGAAGGACAAAATTCATGAAGATTTTAGCAGTTTCAACATCAAGTAGCAATGCTTCTGTTTGCCTACTTGAAAATGATAAATTAATTAAAGAACTAAATATTTGCGATACTAAAACTCATTCTGAAAAGCTTATGCCTCTTATTCAAGAATTGTTTGAAGAAACAGGGTTTTCACTTTCAGATGTTGGTTTAATTGCATGCGACATTGGCCCTGGTTCTTTTACAGGTATTAGAATTGGTGTTGCAACAGTTAAAGCTTTAGCAGAAGTAAAAAAGATTCCAGTTGTTGGAGTTTCTTCTTTAGAAGGCTTAGCTTATAATGTGGAAGGTTTTGATTACATTTGCTCTATTTTAGATGCAAGAAATAATCAAGTATACTCTGCTATTTTCGATAAAAATCACAACTTAGTTTCTGAATATTTTGCAGATGATATTAACAATTTAGTTGAAGTTTTTAAAAATTATCCAAACATTACCTATGTTGGCGATGGCGCTAAACTTTTAAATATTTCAAATAAATTTGATAATACTATTTATAGCAAAAACATTGGACTTGCAGGTTATAAAAAATTCAAGCAAGGAATATATACTGATAGTGATAATCTTGCTGTTATGTATTTACGTCCTTCTCAAGCAGAAAGGAACAAAAACAAATAAATATGGAAATATCATACATGAATTTAGGTGATTTTCAAGAAATTGAACCAATATACAATTTAGAATTTGATGATTTTTGGAAACCACAAAATTTAAAATCTGAGCTTCAAAATGTAAGTTCAAAATACATTGTTGCAAAAGAAAATGGCGAAATTGTTGGTTTTGCAGGAATATGGTATTCAGTTGATGATGCACATATTACAAATATTGTGGTTCGAAAAAGCTATAGAAACAAAGGTATTGGAAGCCTTTTGCTTGAAAAACTTATAGAACTTGCAAAAACAAAAACCTCTCTTACACTAGAGGTTAATACAAAAAATGAAATAGCTCAAAAGCTATATTTAAAATATGGTTTTAAAAACTTAGGAATAAGAAAAAAATATTATGATGGCATAGAAGATGCATATATTATGACATTATATTTTTAATAGATTAAAATTAAAAGGAGATATACCAATGAAAAGAAATGAATTAACTTATAAGGACTTAAAAAAAATATGTAATCCTGACGTATTTGAATTTGAAACTACAGAAGAACTTGATAATGTTGGACTAGTTTATGGTCAAGAAAGAGCTGTTGCAGCTTTGCAATTTGGCTTAAGTATTAATTCTAAAGGCTATAACTTATATGTTGAAGGTCCTGCTGGTGTAGGTAAAACAATGTATACAAAAGAATATGTTTCTGAATTAGCCTCAAAACAAAAAACACCTGATGACTGGTGTTATATCTATAATTTTGATAATCCAAATGAACCAATCGCTGTATCTCTTCCTGCTGGCGAAGGAAAAGTATTTGCACAAAATATGGATGCTCTTATTGAAGACGTTAAAAAATATTTAAAAAGAACATTTAACAATGAAGATTTTGAAAAAGAGAAAAAATTAATAAAACAAAAATATGAAGAAAAACGTGAAAGATTACTTGATAACCTAAATAAGGAAACATTAAAAAACAACTTTCAAGTAAAAGCTGCACCAAATGGAATATACATGCTTCCTGTTTTTGAAGGAAAAACACTTGATGAAGCTGAATTTGATAAATTAGATGACGCAATAAAAAGCAGATATGAAGAAAAATCTCCAATTGTTCAAGAACAAATTATGCAAGTTATTGGTCAATTAAAATTAATTGAGAAAGAATCTGAGAAAAAAATTGATGAGTGGCAATCTAATATTGCTCTACTTACTATAAATGCTTATATCAACCCAATTAGAGCAAATTACAAAAAGAATACTAAAATAACAACATTTTTAGATAATGTAAAAAAAGATATATTAAAAAACATAGAGCACTTCATAGCTGAGGAAATTGCAACACCCCCTACTCCACAAGCTCCAAAGCCTGAGGTGATTAAGCCATGGCTAAATTATAGGGTAAATCTATTTGTTGATAACAGCAATACTCAAGGAAGCCCAGTAATTATGGATTCTAACTATTCTTATCAAAATATATTCGGAAAACTTGAATATGAAAATCAATATGGAATGCTTAGAACCGACTACACAATGCTTAAGTCTGGGACAATTCATAAAGCTAATGGTGGTTACTTAATTTTACAAGCACAAGATTTGCTTACAAACCAACCTTGCTATGATGCTTTGAAAAAAGCTCTATCTATAAAAGAAGCCTCTATAGATAATAATATGGAACAACGTTCTAGTTTAGTAATGATTTCCCTAAAACCAGAACCTATTCCACTTAACTTAAAGGTAATTTTAATAGGTGATGCCAATATTTACCATACACTTTTATCTTTAGATCCAGATTTTAGAAAACTATTTAAAATAAAAGTTGAATTTGAAGAATCTGCTCCAAGAACTGATGATACAATGCTTAAACTCGCTAAATTTGTTCACAGTTATTGTGAAAAAGAAGGTTGCCTACCACTAGATAAAGGAGCAATGGCTAAAGTTGTAGAATTTGCTTCTAGATTATCTGATGATAAAGAAAAACTTTCTACACACTTTAATGAAATTGGAGAAATTGTTTCAGAAGCTTCAACTTGGGCAAAACTTTCAAGAAAGAAAATTGTTACTGTTGATTATGTTCAAAAAGCTTTAGATAAACGTGTTGAAAGAGTAAAAAAATATGACCAAAAATATACTGAACTTATTGAGGAAAACTCTCTTCTTATTGATACAGAAGGATATAAAGTTGGCGAAATTAATGGTTTAACTGTTTTAACAATAGGCGACTATTCATTTGGAAAGCCTACAAAAATAACTGCAAATACATTTATGGGAAAAGCTGGGGTTATAAATATTGAAAGAGAAACTGAAATGTCTGGTTCTTCACATTCAAAAGGTATATTAATACTTAGAGGATACTTTGGAGAAAAATTCGCACAAGACTTTCCTCTATCACTTACAGCAAGTTTATGTTTTGAACAATTATATAACGGTGTTGATGGCGATAGTGCTTCAAGCACAGAATGTTATGCAATTCTATCAAGCCTTTCAGGAATGCCTATAAACCAAGCCATTGCAGTAACAGGTTCTGTTAACCAAAAAGGAATAATTCAACCAATTGGTGGAGTCAATGAAAAAATTGAAGGTTTCTACGCAATATGTAAAAACCGTGGATTAACTGGCGAGCAAGGTGTTATAATTCCAATTCAAAATGTACGTAATTTGCATTTATCAGATAATGTTATAGAAAGTGTAAAACAAGGCAAATTCCACATTTATGCTGTTTCTACAATTGATGAAGGAATTGAAATACTAACAGGTGTACCTGCAGGAAAACAAACAAAATCTGGCACCTACCCTGCTGGAACTATAAACTATTTAGTTTATGAGAAGTTAAAAAAATATTATGAAAATAGCAAAGAAGTAAAATAAAAAATAGGCTAAGAAAAATCTTAGCCTTGTATTTTTATATCTATACCTCTCCTGGCATTTCTGGTTCTGTTTTTACAAGATAACAAGATGAACCATCTTCTGCATTACTTATTGAATAACCTGCTTTATTCACAGCTTCAACAATTTGAAGAATTTCTTTATTGCTTTCTAAAACTTTTTGTAAATTTTTATGTGATGAGTATATTGCAATTCCAAGTGCGATTACTAATAATATAATTATAACTAAAAGAATTTTACTTAGTTTATTCATAAAACCCCCTCCTTCTTATGTATAATTTTACCACAAATGCAAAAAAAGTCAAAAAAATGGTGGTAACATTGCTGTTACCACCACCGTAGAGGATAGCTCCTCTACTTTGTTCTTTGTTGCTTCGACATTTTTTACTTCCTTGCTCTGCCATCTAGCGTATCTAAGTTATCTAATGCCTTTCCTGTTCCTAATGCAACACAAGATACTGCGTCTTCTGCAATCATTACATTTATACCGGTCTCTTCTTGTAGTAGTTTATCTAGTCCATCTACTAAGCAACCTCCACCTGTCATATAAATTCCTCTATCTATTATATCTGCTGCAAGCTCTGGTGGGGTTCTTTCTAGCACAGAATGCACAGCCTCAACTATTGCCATTGCTGGTTCTGAAAGTGCTTCCATCATTTCGCTTGAATATATTTCAGCCATTTTTGGAAGTCCTGTCATTAAATCTCTTCCTTTAACTTCCATTTTTAGATCTTGAATTTTTGGGTATACACATCCGGATATTTACTTTTAAATCTTCTGCAGTTCTTTCCCCTATCATCATGTTATGTTTTCTTTTTATATATTTTACAATTGCTTCATCGAACTTATCTCCTGCAACTTTAATTGAAGTGCTTACAACTGAGCCACCTAGTGATATTACTGCAATATCAGCTGTTCCTCCTCCAATATCTACTACCATGTTACCACAGGCTTTTGATATATCTATTCCTGCACCTATTGCTGCAGCTATTGGTTCTTCTATTAAATACACCCTTCTTGCACCTGCTGTTGTTGCTGCATCTATTACAGCTTTTTTCTCTACTTCTGTAACTTGTGAAGGTATACAAATCATAATTCTTGGTGAAAAGATTGATTTTCCACATGCTCTTGTAATAAAGTGCTTAAGCATTTTTTCAGTAACTGTATAATTTGAAATTACACCATCTTTTAATGGTCTTGTTGCAACTATGTTTCCTGGTGTTCTACCAAGCATTCTTCTTGCCTCTGCTCCTACTGCTAAAACATCTCCTGTCTGGCTATTTACTGCTACTACTGATGGTTCTCTTAATACAATTCCTTTACCTTTTACATATGCAATTACAGTTGCTGTTCCTAAATCAATTCCTATATCTTGTCCAAATCCAAACATTACTATCTACCCTTTCGCCTTTTATTACAAATATGTTACAATTATATTACACTTTTGTAAAAATTTCAATAATTATTTGCAAAATCTATGATTTCCTATTACAACAGTTACAGGTCTTGACCATATCCACCCATTTGTTGCAGTATTTGGATTGAAATAGTAAATTGCTCCATAAGTTGGGTCCCAACCATTTAGGGCATCTCGTGCTGCAGATATGGCTGTTTGATTAGGAGTTAAGTTAATTTGACCATCTGCTACAACCGAAAAAGCTCCTCTTTCGTAAATTACTCCTGCTACTGTGTTTGGAAAAGATGAGCTCTTAACTCTATTTAGCACAACTGAAGCAACAGCTACTTGGCCAGAATAAGGCTCTCCTCTTGCTTCTGAATATACTAAATGTGCAAGTAAATTCAAATCCGAATTTGAAGCAGTACCACCTGTATTGTTAGAACTTGTAATTCCCATTGCTGCAAGAGTCTTAGGTCCAGCAATTCCATCAACACTTAACCCATTTTTAGACTGAAACCACTTTACAGCAGATAAAGTTTGAGAACCGTAAATGCCATCAACAGAGCCAGAATAATACCCCCATCTCTTAAGTTTAGTCTGAATCTGTCTAACTTCATCTCCTCTAGAACCATACTTAGATAGTGCTTCTACATTATTTGTATCTTCCCTTAAATATACATTGTATATAACGAATGAAGATATTGCTATGATTAATAAAACAATTGGAATAATTTTTCTTTTAAACATAAAATTTACCACCTTTTGATATTATTAACACAAAAGGTGGTAAATATACGTTTGTGATATTTCTATTTTAAGTTTTTAATTTCTTCTAGGCTTAAACCAGTTACCTTGCTAATAAGTTTTTTCTCCACATTTTCTTTTAGCATATTTTTTGCTATTTCTATACTTTTATTCTTTTCACCTTTGGCTTCACCTTCTGCCATTCCTTTTTTTTCTCCT
>UMLQ01027714.1_pt1 | contig 38843 bp, 31 predicted proteins | sample 1966631 | NCBI WGS metagenome assembly UMLQ01 (sample SAMEA4836206, study PRJEB28245) | human gut metagenome | biome: gut microbiome; material: fecal sample | place: Denmark | collected 2008 | reverse complement strand
GCAAATCCGTAGCCCCAGACCTGAATATTTATGCAAAACACACACCCAATCCTGCATATATACCGTATATCATACACTCAGTCTCAGCCAAACGGTAAATCAATCGGAAGCGAACGGTTTTACGGTCGGCGCACAATGAAAGCAAGTCCTACGCCAACCATACCATAAATCGTTGGAAAAGGAAATAAAAATAAGCCGTAAACCGTCTTTTTACCTCTAATTGAAACGGAAACATCTCCAAAAACAGAAAGCAGAATGACAACGAAACAGGCTTGCCGCTTTCCCGACCGTAAAACCGTACGCACAATCCCCCGGCACGGCCGACAAAAGAACGGGACAGGACCTTCTTTCGTTACAAAACGATAAAAAACCGCCGCACGAGAATCCGTTATTTTCACCCCCTCCCTTTCCCGCACGGAAATAATGGATTCTCGGACAACCGGATTTAACATTTTGACACTTTGCCCATGTCGTGCCACTGCATAAAAAGTGGTATATTTGTACCGTCATGCCACCGGACTGTACTGGGACCGCTGTCGGCATACACAAGAAACAAACCATCAAACCGCATCATCATGAAACAATCCATCGTAACGGGCATGGGAGAAGCCTTGTGGGACATGCTGCCCGAAGGCAAGAAGATAGGAGGCGCACCGGCCAATTTCGCCTACCACATCTCGCAATTCGGAATAGACAGCCGGGTCGTGAGTGCCGTGGGAAAGGACACGGCGGGGAGCGAGCTATTGGAGAACTTACGGGACAAATCGCTGAAAGGACTTATCGAGAAAACGGACTTCCCCACAGGAAGCGTAGAGGTGGAAGTGGACGAAAAGGGCATCCCCTGCTACAACATCCGGGAAGACGTGGCTTGGGACCATATTCCCTTCACGCCGCAAACGGCAGAACTGGCCCGCCAGACGCAAGCCGTATGTTTCGGTTCGCTGGCCCAACGGCATCCCGCCTCACGCTCCACCATCCACCGGTTTCTTGACACCATGCCGGACGGGGACGAGCAATACAAGATATTCGACATCAACCTCCGGCAAGGTTTCTACACACAGGAGATTATCTCCACCAGTCTGCAAAAGTGCAACGTTCTTAAAATCAACGATGAAGAACTCGACATCGTGACACGGCTGTTCGCCTTGCCCGGCACGGGCCAGGAAGAAAGATGCAGGACGCTGCTGAAGCGATACGCGCTGAAGGCTTTGATTCTCACCTGCGGCGCACGAGGCAGTTTCGTATTCACCCCGGAAGAAACATCCTATCGAGACACCCCGAAAGTGGAAGTGGCCGACACCGTAGGCGCAGGCGACTCCTTCACAGCCGCCTTCACGGCCGCCATCCTTTCCGGCGGAACCGTCCGCGAAGCACACCGCCTCGCAGTAGACGTTTCGGCTTACGTATGTACGCAAAAAGGAGCCATGCCCCTGCTCCCCGGGATATTCACGAAACGGACATAAGACGACGGGGCAAAAATAAAAGTGTGCCGAAAAGAAATACATCTCTTGCGGCACACTCTCTTCTACATTCCTATATCTCACTCGACTTCCCACTCGAAAACACCGGCCGAATTGTCCTTTGGCAACACGACTTCCAGCTTCATGGCCGTAGTCTGCACCAGTGTGAATTCCACCGTGTTGGGCACGCCTTTTTTCGTCCCGTACGTACCGGCTGCCGACACCGGTGTCCAACCGCCCTGTTCGTCCTTGTAATACAGTTTCCAACTTTGAGGCACGCGGCAACCTCCCCACGGCTCATCGTCGAACCAATATACGGTGGAGGAAGACACTTTGGACGGTTTCGGGAACTCGTAAGTAATCCACTCCGTGGAATTCTTCATGGGCCACCAATGATAGTAGGCCATGGAACGGTCGTTTTCGTCCACCGGAACCAAACGGTCGTTAATGGCAGACAAGGCCGTAGTCTTGTGCGAAGCATCCACACGGCTCTCCGAGGCCAACGTGGCCGACATGGACGGGCTTGTCGCGCTCACCTCCTGCGGCAGCCATACCATCATGTTGCCGGAACCACGATGCGCCCAAGCATAATAAGGAATAAGCGTCAGTTCGACATCCGAAGCCGTCAGGCGGCCTTCGGCATCATAGCCCAACACCTGCGCACCGGTCTTGATTTCCGTCAGGCCGCAAAGCAGGTCCGGTTTCTCTACCGTCTCGAACTGCGGGCGGCGGTTCACCAACACACTCATGATGTCGAAATCATTGTCGGGCCACTCGGCGCAGTACACCAACGGGCCGCGCTCCACAGCCACACGCCCGCGGTCGGCCTCCACTTTGGCATGTGCTTTCACCACGCGAGGCTCCATATCGAAATGCACTTCCACCTTGTCGCCCTTCTTCCACCGGCGTTCTATCGTGAAATAACCGTCTTGCAATTCGCTTTCCACCGGTTGGCCGTTCACTTTCACACTGTATCCCAGACGCTTGCCGTCGCTGTAACGGTACAAATCGCTCGGTACGACTTGTCCGCGCACCCAACCGGGGATACGGATTTTCATGGCAAACTCACCGGCCTTGTTCTTCTTCACGCTCACGGCCACGTCACCATCCCAAGGATAACGGGTCTGCTGCTCCAATACGACACTCTTCTTGCCCACCTCAAGGTTGGCTTCGTTGGACATGAACAGGTTGACATATACGTCCTTATCCTTCACGGCATATACATAACCGGGCAAGGAAGGGATGAAACGGCAAATGTTGGACGGACAACAGGCACAACCGAACCAAGGCTGACGCTGATGCTGTCCCCGGCTCTCCAAGGGATTGGGATAGAAGAAACCGCCGCCGTCCAACGAAACGCCAGAAATCAGCCCGTTATACAAGGAACGCTCCAATACGTCGTAATACTTGGATTCCCCGTGCAGGAGAAACAAACGGTAGTTGACATAGACGTTGCCGATGGCCGCGCACGTCTCGCAATAAGCCGACATGTTGGGCAGTTCATAATTCGCACCGAAAGCCTCGCCATTGGCCGTAGCCCCGATACCGCCGGTGATGTAATACTTCTTGCTCACGATATTGTCCCAAATCCGGTCGATGGCATGGATGTAAGCCGTATCGCCCGTGAGGGCTGCCACATCGGCCATCCCGGCATACATGTAAGTGGCCCGCACGGCATGCCCCACGGCCTCATCCTGCTCCACCACGGGCTTGTGCGCCTGGCTGTAAGCGTCGCGCCGAGAAGTGTGGCCGCGTTGGTCGAGGAAGAACTTCGCCTCGTCCAGATACTTCTGGTCGCCCGTCACGATATAGAGTTTGGCCAAGGCCATTTCGGCTATCTGATGGCCGGGCACAAGAACCTGTTGCCCTTCCCCCGGGCCGATTTCACGACACACGCAGTCGGCATAACGGATGGCAATATCCAGAAAGTTCCGTTTTCCCGTGGCTTGGTAATGCGCGATGGCACCCTCCACCATGTGGCCGAGGTTATAAAACTCGTGGCTCAAGTCCTCCACTTTTTCCCAACGTCGGCTTCCCGACCAGTCATGAGGACGCTTGGGATTCATCGTGCGGCTCGTGTACAGATAGCCGTCCGGCTCCTGCGCTGCCGCCACAATGGTCAACACGCTGTCGATATACGACTTCAGCTTCTTGTCCGGATAGGTCTGCAGCAAGTAGCTTGCGCCTTCTATCGTCTTGTACACGTCCGTATCGTCGAACGGAAGACCTTCCACCTTGTAATTTTCGCTCGGATGGGCCGCCTTGACAAAGTTTTCATATCGGCCGCTCTCTTCACATTTACTGAAGGCCAAAGGGATGGTAACCTCACGGCTTGCCTTCAAGCGTTGCCCCCAAAAGGAATCCGTCACCTTGACGGACGTGAAAGGTACGGGAGAATAAGGATAACCGTGGGGCGCATCTTGCGCCTGCATGCTTCCACACAAGGAAGACACGAAAATAGCAGTCAGCAATTTTTTCTTCATGGTAGGTAAAAAATAAAAATATTGATTTCACGGCAAAGTTAGCAAAACTAATTATCTTTGCAGCATGAAACCATAGAATTATTAACCCATGAGAAACAAAATCTTATTCTTGAAACGAACCGCATGGACTTTCTGTACCGCTGCTTTTTCCATTGCCATCCACGGGCAAAACACGGCACAAATCATGGAAGTACCGTTCACCCAAGTACGTATCCAGGACGCGTTCTGGTCGCCGCGCATCGAGACGAACCGCACGGTGTCCATTCCCTCGGCCTTCCGGGAGTGCGAGAAAAACGGCCGTTTCGACAACTTCGCCATCGCAGGCGGACTAAAAGAAGGCGAACACCGGGGCGACTTTTCGTTCGACGACACCGACCCATATAAAATCATCGAAGGAGCGTCTTACTCTTTGGCCGTGAAATACGATGCACGACTGGATGCCTATCTGGACAGCGTCATCGCACTGATAGCCGCCGCACAGGAATCCGACGGTTACCTGACCACTTGTGTGACCAACCGCTGTACCCGTCTTTCGGGTTGGTGGGGGACACACCGTTGGGAGAAAATCAACAGCCACGAACTTTACAATTCAGGACATCTTTATGAAGCTGCCGTAGCCCACTATCGTGCCACGGGCAAACGTTCCCTATTGGACGTGGCTATCAAAAACGCCGATTTGGTATGCCGGGTATTCGGTCCCGACGAAGGACAGAAACATGTGCCTTCGGGGCATCCCATCGTGGAAATGGCTTTGGCCAAGCTATACAAAGTCACCGGAAAAGAAGAATACCTCCGCACGGCCCGGTATTTCGTGGAAGAAACGGGACGATGCACCGACGGACATGCCCCCAGTGCATACAGCCAAGACCACAAACCCATTCTCGAACAAAATGAAATAGTGGGGCATGCCGTGCGGGCCGGTTACCTGTATTCCGGCGTGGCCGACGTGGCCGCACTGACCGGCGACACGGCTTATTTCCATGCCCTTACGCGCATTTGGGAAAACATGGCCGGACGCAAATTGTACCTCACCGGCGGTATCGGCTCCCGTGCCCAAGGCGAAGGCTTCGGCCCGGATTATGAATTGAACAACCATACGGCCTATTGCGAAACTTGCGCCTCCATCGCCAACGTGTACTGGAACCACCGCATGTTCCTTGCCACGGGCGACTCCCGATACGAGGATGTATTGGAACGTGCTCTCTACAATGGGGTCATTTCGGGCGTGTCACTTAGCGGCGACCGCTTCTTCTACGACAATCCTTTGGAAAGCATGGGGCAGCACGAACGGCAGGCCTGGTTCGGTTGTGCCTGCTGTCCGGGCAATGTCACCCGTTTCATGGCTTCCGTTCCTAATTACATGTATGCCACACAAGGCAAGGACGTCTTCGTCAACCTATATATACAAAGTACGGCCCATCTCTCTACTTCCCAAAACAAAATAGAAATCCGCCAGACAACGGATTATCCATGGGACGGAAAAATCCGCATGACCGTACATCCTGAAAAGAAGCAGACCTTTGCCCTGCGATGCCGCATCCCGGGATGGGCACAAGACCGTCCGATACCGACCGACCTGTATCACTACACCGGAAAAGGAAAGGGCTACACCATACAAGTCAACGGCAAGGACGCGGAGTTCCGTGTGGAAAACGGTTACGCCGTCATCTTGCGGAAATGGAAGAAAGGCGACACGGTGCAACTGGATTTCCCGATGGACATACGCCGGGTGGAAGCCCGTGGCGAAGTGGAAGACGACCGGGGAAAAGCCGCCATCGAACGAGGCCCCATTGTCTACTGCATCGAAGACAAAGACCAGCCGGACAGTTTGATTTTCAACAAATTCATTCCTACCGGGACGATGATTTCCGCCACTTACGCCCCGGATATGCTTAACGGTATCGTCACGTTGGAAGGCACGGCCCAAGCCGTCGGACGTGGCGGAAAGACGACGGACGTACCGTTCAAAGCCATTCCTTATTCCGTATGGAACAACCGTGGCGCGGCACAAATGGCCGTATGGATTCCCACATCGCCGGAATATGCCCGTCCCGAACCTTTGCCGACCATCGCCAGCCGGGCACGTACGCTGACGATTCAAGCCCCTCTCCAAAAAGACGCTCCCGAATCTGCCGCCACGGAAGGTTGGGCTTGGGGCGTAAACGACCAATGGGAACCGAAACGTTCGTCGGACACGTCCAAACCTTACCATTACTGGTGGCTCAAGCGCGGCACGAAAGAAACGTTGGCCTACGACTTCGATCAAGCTTACACCGTATCGGGTGTAGAAGTGTACTGGCTGGACTTCGACCATTACGACGGTAACTTCCGTGTACCCGCCTCGTGGAGACTCTATTATAAAGAAGGTGACAGTTGGAAAGAAGTGGAAGCCACTACGCCGTACACCACGACCAAGGACGCCTACAACCGTCTCGACTTCAAACCGGTAAAGACCACCGGACTGAAAATCGCCGCGCAACTTCAAAAAGGTGAGTCGGGCGGCGTGTTGGAATGGAAGGTCATTCCGGCCCCAGATAAACTATAAAATCCAATGACACTCACTTATATCTACCACAGCGGCTTCATGCTCGAAGGAGTATCGGTCATCCTGATTTTTGATTTCTGGCGGGATGCCGACAACAGTATCGTGGAACGGACACTGTCCACAACGCATAAACGCGTCTACTTTCTGGCCAGCCATTTCCATCAGGACCATTTCAATCCGGAAATCCTGAGCCTGCCCGTACCCCACGGGGAAAAGAAAGTCATCCTCTCCCGCGACATCTACCGTCGGCGACGTGCCGGAACGGAAGGCGTAACGGCATACCTGAGACGGGGAGAAAGCTACCGCGACGACCTCATCACGGTACATGCTTTCGGTTCCACTGATTCCGGCGTATCTTGGGCTGTTCATGTTGAAGACAAAGACATATTCCACGCAGGCGACCTGAACAACTGGCATTGGGCAGACGAATCCACGCCACAGGAAATCAAAAAACGGGAAGGCGACTTTCTGGCTATCCTGAACAACATCCGCAAGGAATGTACGGCTTTCGACCTGGTAATGTTTCCCGTAGACCCACGTTTGGGTAGCGACTTTGCCCGTGGCGCACGACAATGGTTGCAATATATCCCCACCCGTTATTTTGCCCCGATGCACTTCCCTCCGGCTCGCGAAAGGGCCATGACCTTCGGTCCGGAAGCGGAACGAATGCAAACCCGTTTCCTCTACATTCAAGAGGAAGGAGAAGCCATTGCCCGGTTCTGACGGGGTTTGCACATCCGGAAGAAAAGGCTTACCTTTGAAAATAAAAAGCAGAAATACAGCAAATTTACAGCCTATGAAATTTATCTCATGGAATGTCAACGGCCTGAGAGCCTGTTGTGAAAAAGGATTTAAAGAGTCTTTCGCCGCCTTGGATGCGGACTTCTTTTGCCTGCAAGAAACAAAAATGCAGGAAGGTCAGCTCGATTTGGAGTTTGAAGGCTACCGCTCCTACTGGAACTATGCGGAGAAAAAAGGATATTCCGGTACGGCAATCTTCAGCCGCCATGCCCCGCTCAATGTCACATACGGCCTCGGCTTGGAGGAACATGACAAGGAAGGACGCGTCATCACGCTTGAAATGCCTGACTTTTTCTTAGTCACGGTCTACACGCCCAACTCGCAGGACGGGCTGAAACGTTTGGATTACCGTATGAAGTGGGAAGAAGCATTCCGTACCTATCTCTTGCAACTGGATGCCCGGAAATCGGTTATCGTCTGCGGCGACTTGAACGTGGCGCACCGCGAAATCGACCTGAAAAATCCGAAATCGAACCGTAAAAACGCAGGTTTCACGGACGAAGAACGGGAAAAATTCGGCATCTTGTTAGACAGCGGTTTTACAGACACGTTCCGTTTCTTCTATCCCGACCGCGAAGGCATCTACTCATGGTGGTCTTACCGTTTCAAAGCCCGGGAAAAGAATGCAGGGTGGCGTATCGACTATTTCTTAGTATCCAAACGACTGGAAACGCAACTCAAAAGCGCAACCATACACACCGAAATTTTCGGTTCCGACCACTGCCCGGTAGAGGTAGACTTGTTCTGACCCGTCAGCCGCTTTATATCGAAAAAGAGCCGTTCCCGTATGCTTTTGCGCACTCCGGAAACGGCTCTCTTCGTATCTGGCAGGTATTACCCCAACACCCTGCATGCCCCTACATATCGCCGGTCATAATAGCCGTCGGAAGAAGAATTAATGCAAATACCTTTGCGCCCTGCATGGATGAATTCAAATTCACCGGTTTCTTCATTCACATCCGTCACTATACCCACGTGCCCGATGGTCTTCTTGGAACGCGTACCGGTGAAAAACACCAAATCCCCTTGCTGCAAGTCGCGGCGGTCGTCTATCTTGACTCCTTCTCTAAACTGGGAACGCGAAGAACGCGTCAAACAGATATCCAAAGACTTAAAGACATAAGTAGTGAAACCGGAACAATCAAATCCGCGCTTAGGGTTCATTTGTCCGTAACGGTAAGGCACTCCGATAAACTCTTTGGCTTTCTCCACGACATCTTGGCCGGTGACTGAATCCTCCTTTATTTCTTCCGACAATAACGTCTGGGCAGAAACAGGGGACACACAAAACAAAGCACACAAAACAAGCAGAGACCAAAGACACCGCATCATTATTTTGATATTAATTTTAAGGGTTCGACATGAATTTCGATGCCAAAAATACACCTTTCCATGCAGAACCCCAACAAAATACACATCTTTTAAGAGCCTTTAAGGCTCTGGACGTCAATGAATCGTAACCATGGTAGCCCCGAATCCATACTCGCGGAACGAAGCATCCTGATAAGTGCAATTCTTATAAACCCGCTTCAATTCCTTCAAGAGTTCGCTGCGCAACACACCTTCTCCCTTACCATGGATAAAAACGATTTTCTGTCCTTTGTTCTTTTGGTTCTCGTCCATCACGCGGCGGAACTCCTTCATCTGGCAGTCCAACATCTCCTTGTTGGAAAGCCCCGCTGTATTGTCCAACAATTCACTGATATGCAGATCTATTTCTATGATGCCGTTCTTCGGTTGTTCCGCTTTACGAGCCGGTTGGCGTACCGGACGCTCGTCGGCCGATTTTTTCAGCAAAGCCTCCTGCAACTGTTCTGCATTGACAAAAACCGTACGGGCAGGCACGTCATCCTTCACCACGTCATACACCAAGGCATCTTCTTCAAAGAAATCCGAGGGTTGGAACGTGTACAACTTGTAGAACTTCACAGTGTCTATCCGCAATTCCACCTGTACGGCCGGTTTGAGCAGAAAAGTCTTCTCCTGTTTATAGGCCAGACATTGCACACAGACGCGCTCCATGTCGTTCAACACCGAACGGTCGAATTCCTCCATGAAGAGTTTGGTGTTCGGCTCCACCGTCCCTTGGAAACGTACGCGCCATCCCGTACCCTCCACACTCATGTAAAGAAAGGTGACGTAATAGTTACTGTCGTTCACCAAATAAGCCTCGAAAGACGTGGTGGTCATTTCTTTAGGATTCATCGGCACGTAAGCCAGAAAAACGTTCAGCTTGTCACCGTTCCGGCGTTCCTGCGGTTTGGGCACGAATGTCACAGGACGGTCGTCTTCCTCATCTTCATCACGAAACTGTCTGGCCGCCCGCTCTCCTACGAGTTTCTTCTTGTCGTGCGTACCGGTGTTCACCTTGGCAATATTATAATCGTCAGTCTCTACCACGACACACTCACGCACGGGCATCGGAATGTCGAAACCGTCTTCATCCCGCACTAATACCGTATCTTTGTCTTGGAAGCCGCTCACGATGCCGCCCCCCACTTCGCTCAAGAATCTTACTTTATCTCCGATTTTCATATCTTCCATGTTTTATTCCCGGCAAAGATAGCGAAAGACAGGCGCAGAGGCAAACGAAAACGGAATTTTCTGATTGGGCTGTGCCGGGCCGCATCCTATCTTCGCGCAGACAAATATACAGCAAAGCGCAAGGAGTACAATATCTGTCTGCCGCCTTTATGCTTTTTTATCCCAAACACCCGTTCCACTTCGGTAAATATACCTAACTTTGCATCCCAAAAGCTATCAATCCCAATGGAAGAGACCAAACATATCCACATTAAAGACTTCAACTACGAACTGCCCGAGGAGCGTATCGCAAAATTCCCCCTAACCGAACGGGATCAATCCAAACTGTTGGTGTACCGTCACGGAACGGTGGGCGAGGACACGTTCACGTCGTTGCCGGACTATTTGCCCCAAGGTGCCCTGATGGTATTCAACAACACGAAAGTCATACAGGCGCGGTTGCATTTCCACAAAGATACCGGCGCGCTCATCGAGGTATTCTGTCTGGAACCGGTCCGTCCGCACGACTACGCGCTGATGTTCCAACAAACCGGTCGTTGCAGTTGGCTTTGCCTTGTGGGCAATCTGAAAAAATGGAAAAGCGGTAGCTTATCCCGCCCCGTGGAAATCGGCGGACGCAGCATCACCCTGAAGGCAACCCGGGGCGAGAATCGCGGCACCAGCCACTGGATTGACTTTGAATGGGACGACGAACAAACGACTTGGGCTGAAATTTTGGAAGCCGTGGGCGAACTGCCCATCCCGCCCTACCTGAACCGCGAGACACAGGAAAGCGACAAGACGACCTACCAGACGGTGTACTCTAAAATCAAAGGCAGCGTGGCTGCCCCCACGGCCGGACTCCATTTCACCGAACGCGTGTTGGCCGATTTGGATGCCCACGGCATCGACCGCGAGGAAGTGACGCTCCACGTCGGGGCGGGCACGTTCAAACCGGTGAAAAGCGAAGAAATAGCCGGGCACGAGATGCACACGGAATACATCTGCGTGCATCGCAGCACGATAGAGAAACTGTTGGCGCACGGCGGCGCATGCATTGCCGTGGGCACGACTTCGGTGCGCACCCTCGAGAGCCTGTATTATATAGGTGTGGCATTGGACGGAAATCCCGACGCATCGGAGGAGGAACTCCACGTGCCGCAGTGGATGCCTTACGAGTATGCCGCCCGGACACGCCCTTCCGGAAGCCCCGACGACGGACGTCCGGAAGCACTCACCACAATGCAAGCCCTGCAAAACGTATGGGATTACCTGAACCGCCACGAGCTGACAGCCCTGCACACCAGTACGCAAATCATCATAGCTCCCGGATACGAATACCATATCGTGCGGATGATGGTCACCAATTTCCACCAACCGCAAAGTACACTGTTGTTACTCGTCTCGGCTTTCGTACACGGCGATTGGCGCACGATTTACGACTATGCCCTCGCCCACGATTTCCGTTTCCTCAGCTACGGTGACAGCTCATTGCTCATCCCTTAAATCCCGCGAAACCTCATGATAGCTACACAAAAAGACAACTGGGAAGAGATGTTTCCCCTCGTGGATGAAGAGGGGAACATCATCGGAGCCGCCACACGCGGCGAATGCCACAATGGCAGCAAATGCCTTCACCCTGTGGTGCACTTGCATGTGTTCAACAGCCGGGGCGAACTTTACCTGCAAAAGCGTCCGCAATGGAAAGACATCCAACCGGGGAGATGGGACACGGCCGTAGGAGGACACGTGGACTTGGGCGAAAGCGTGGAGATGGCCCTGCGCCGCGAAGCGGAAGAAGAACTCGGCCTCACCGGCTTCACTCCCGAACGTCTCCCCCACTATGTATTTGAATCCGACCGCGAACGTGAACTGGTCTTCCCCTACCGTTGCACCTACGACGGGGACATACATCCCAGTGCGGAAACAGATGGCGGACGTTTCTGGAGCACGACGGAAATCCATGAAGCGATGGGAAAAGGAATCTTCACACCCAATTTTGAAAGCGAATACAAGAGACTTTTCGGGAACGAGCCGGACATGCTTTTATGAATGAAAGCGAGAATGAATGACCAATGTTCTTGTTTCCATACGGAATGCGGTTCGGAAAGAAGAACATGTTTTTTATGAGAAGATGATTTAGACAAAAGAACATAAGGACATGTTTCCTTTGGGGACATAATTCGGACAGAAGAACATAAGGACATAAGATTCCTTACGGAAAGTGTTTTTCAGGCTTCTGTTCTTTTGTTCTTCTGTCTCCTAAATATCTACATACGGGAAATGTTTTCCTTCTGTCATTCTGTTGCCCAGCCTCCCCCACTTCCTTTTTATTACATTCTTTAACATCATCCGATGAAACAAAAGAGCGGCTTCTGCGTATTCTTTATAAAAAGGGAAAGAACGGCCACGTCCTAATTGCCGGAAACGGTTCCGCCCCTTGCAACATTAACCTCATGGAAAAGACAGAATTTGAAATAGCGGCATCCATGCTACGAGGCAAACTCGTAGACATCGCGCGTTTCTATTTGTCTGATGAGGACGAGGCGGAAGACATCGTACAAGAAGCCATGCTCAAACTTTGGCTTGTCCGAGACCGGATCGACCGGGAAAAGAACATTTCTCCCATGGGTATGACCGTCACCCGTAATCTTTGCATCGACCGCCTGCGGCGACTCAAGACCCATCCGCACGAAAGCCTGACGGGGCATGACGCGCCCGACGGACAGCGAAGCGCACAGGCGATGATGGAAGACCACGAAAATGCGGAATGGATGCGCGGGGCCGTTCGGAACCTGCCGGACAAATACCGGGCCGTGCTCCGCATGCGTCAGGTGGAACATCTGGAAATGGGCGAGATAGCCCGTATCATCGGAGCAACGGAAGGCGTAGTCCGCACCATATTGTCACGGGCAAGGAAACAAATGATGGAACAACTAAAGGTAAGGAGAGATTGAACATGACGACAAATAAAGAAGACATCAGACGATGGCTTGACCTCTATATGGAGGGAAAGACCTCATTGGAAGAAGAAGCCCTGCTGACGGAGTATTTCCGTTCGCCGGATGCCGACAAGGATTTTGCCGACTTCAAAACCATGTTCGACCAGTTCGACGAAGGCGAACCTTCTTTCACGGAAGAAGAACAGGAAAGGTGGATGCAGTCATGCCCACTGGAAGAAATTCCCGGCTCCTCTGCCCTACAGACCGTTCCTCCGATGCTACCGAAGCGCATACGTCGCACAAGGCAAATCGCCGTACGGTGGATAGCGGCAGCTTCCGTCGCAGCCGCATGTTTTTTCTTAGGTACCACCGTCTCGCGAAAGGAAGCCACACAACCCACAAATTCCATCCCCATGCCCCCTACCATCCTCACGGAAGTAAAGTGGAAAACCGATACGGTATTCATCGAAAAGCCAGTACCCACTGCGTTGACCGCCAAAATAATCACAGTCCGGGACACGATTGTCCTCCCCGCAAGCCACCCCAAAGGACAAATGTGGGCAGCCCTCTCTACAGGGCAGGGCACGTCCTCCACCGAAACGGCCTCAATCCCTCTGTCTGACACCGCCCTACAAGACGCGGACACGGCAGCCCGACAGCAGACCATGCCACACTTGGCCGACATTCAGGCCGAGTTCCAAAAGCAGAAAAGAAGAATGGACGAATTTTCCAAACAATATGAACATATCGACCCTTATTATGAAAACTTATATTAAATACTGGCTCATGGCCGTGACAACGGTCATGGTATGCACAAACCATGTACGTGCCCAAGAGTTCTATCGGGAAAATGAAACAGCCATGCATATATTTCACGAGCTTGACCGGATGTTTCCCAAGCGTTACTTGGAGCAAAGATGGATGACCGGTGCCCAATTTTGGGTACAGTATTGGTTCGAAGACCATGAAGACTACGAAGAACACCGCCCCAAAATAACCGAAATCTTCGACCTGTTGGATGCCACACCATTCCTGCACAAGCACACAGAAGAAACAGACAGTGGCGACATCATGCGGAAAACCTACGCCATGTCGCTGCGTTCCGACATCCAGGGGCAACAAGACTTCCTCAAACTCGAAGCTAGCCCAACCGGCGTATTTTTCTATTACCAAACCACAAACCGTTTCGCCCAAGCCGAAAATGATGCCATACCCGACCAAGCCATCATCGCAGAACTCGAAAAACTGTTCAACCAATACGTGTCACGCAGAAAAACGGTCAAACAAGAAGTGCATTTCCACGGAGCATACGGACGTGTAGTACATAACAAAGGATATAACAACGACCCGACGGCTTTTTCGGAGGGCTGCCGGTACATCATCCCTAAATGCACCCGGGCAGATTACCAACTGTTTTATGACCTCTTCCACAAATACCTCAAAAAAGATGTCGTCTACGTGGCAAGCAACGATGTGTACTGGGAATACGAAGAAACCGGGATAAGGATTCGCCAAGCCGACGGCCGCCCATTGTATATGGGAGCCGCATGGAAAAACGACAAGTTATACCTTATCCGTTTGGAAGGCTCGCACAACGGGAACGGAGTATTTCCCCGGGCTTGGGCAGAAGACAATCCGATATGGGACAGTTCATACATCACGAAAAAATTGCAAAAAAACAAGCAAGCAAACCAGAAATAAGTTAATCCGTCCCGGCCGTCTTGTGAAAGGTGGCCGGGAGTTTTTATTGATTAGGAAACAAGTGGATATCAGGCCTTCTCTATTTCTTCCGCCGACAACCCCGTGGCACCGATAATGGCATCCACGGACAATCCCATGGCCTTTAACCTGCGGGCTATCTCCAAAGCCTTGGCATGCTCTCCTTCGGCACGCCCTTCCATGCGACCTTCCGCACGCCCCTCGGCACGTTCCGTATAAATATTGTTGCGCAAAATGACGATGTTATCCAGATGACGGTAATAAGCCTCGCGCTCGCCTTTTGTCATCCCGTCCACCTTCAGGCGTTCGCGCACCTCCGCCAAACCGGGGGCGTGGGCTGTTTCGGGAATCTCACCCGTATTCAAATAGTAGATCCATTCCTCCAACGGGGTCTTGGCCACTTTGTTGAAGTCGTTCACCTTCAGGATATAATACTCCGGATAAAGTTGGCTCACGGCATCCACCTTAAAGGTCTGCCGCTGGAAAGGAGTCAGCTCCAGTATGTCGTTCTCATGGATGCCGCGAAATTCCGTCTTGCCATGGTACACGATATCCTTCCCATGCCCCAAGGAGAAATAAACAATGTTCACGCTGTATACCTTGCGCACGTTCTCATACCCCTCGCCACGGTTGATGTATTCCGTCACCAACTTCGACACGCCGAACAACATGCGCTGAAAATAAGCGTACTCATTGTTGTTCTGCACCTCGATGAGTATCAGTTCCCCTTTGGAATCCAAGGCCAACAAATCCACACGGTTGTACTTGTCGAACTCGTCTTCCTGATTGCTTTCGCTCTCCAATAACTGACTGATGGTGATTTTCTCATCCAGAAGCGTGGTCAACAAGCCTTCCAACACCCCGAAGTTAGCCTTGTTGCGCAACAGGCGTTTCATCGCCCAATCAAAACGGATATAGTTTGCCATAAGCGTAGACTTTATTGCCATATGTTTTTGCAAATGTAACGTTTTTCTCTCGCCCGTCCTCCAAAGCCTATATAAAGAGTGTTAACTGCAAAACCCACACGATATTTTTCAAAAAAAACGGCTCCGGGCTGTCACAAAACAGCGCGTCCTGCGTATTATTAGTAACAGAATGTGGTCGATACCATGATTAACAAACCTAAATCAGCCATCACATGAGAAAAGTGTTCTTCAACCTCCTTCCGGCCTTTGCGGCCATCCTCCTGTCCCTTGCCAGCTTCGATGCCATGGGGCAGGTCATCTACGGCGGCGTGTTCAATTCCGTCACGCGCCAACGCCTCCACGATGTGAAAGTGGAACTTATGGACAAGCATTACGTCACCCTCGACTCCATGCGCAACTCCCCAAACAACCGGATAGCCGACCGGCCGTCGGCTTGGTTCTTCGATATGGAAAACCGCCCTGCCCAACCCTACATCCTGCGCTTCAAGGCCGAGGGATATGAAACGCAGGACGTGCCCGTGGACTCTTTCACGTTCCGCCGCCGGGAAGTGGCACGCTTCATCGCGGATGTCTACATGGAGAAAGCCATAAAGCACAAGGCGTTAGGGGAAGTGACCGTGAAGGCCACGAAGGTAAAGATATATACGCGCGGAGACACGGTGGTCTACAATGCCGACGCTTTCCAACTGGCCGAAGGCTCCATGCTCGACGCGCTTATCCGCCAGTTGCCGGGCGTGGAACTGAAAGACGACGGGCGCATCCTCGTCAACGGGCGTTACGTGGAAAACCTGCTGCTCAACGGCGAGGATTTCTTCAAGGGCGAACCTTCCGTCATGCTCGAGAACCTGCCTGCCTACGCGGTCAAGGACGTGAAAGTGTACGACAAAGACGGAAAGCTCAGCGAATTTCTCGGACGGAAAACCGGTGACGAGGAACTGGTCATGGACGTACGCCTGAAACGGGAATACTCCGTGGGATGGCTGGCCAACGCCGAAGGGGCATACGGCACGGAGGAACGCTACCGCGCCCGACTTTTCGGCCTGCGGTTCACGCCCCACACGCGTTTCTCGGCCTTCGCCAATGTCAACAACATGAACGAGAACCGCCAACCGGGCTACAACGGCGAATGGTCTCCCGCGCAACTGACCGGAGGACTGCGCTCGAACAAGAACTTCGGAGTGAACTACATGGTGAACGAGAAGGACGGGAAGTACAAACTCAACGGAAGCGCATCTTACATGCACTACGACACGGACGTGCGCTCGCAGACCACCGGCGTGAACTTCCTGCCCGACGGCGACACTTACTCCAAGGAGGCACACGAACAGTTCTTCTGCCAGACGTGGTTCAACACTTCGCACACGTTCCAGTTCACTTGGGACAAGGCGTTCCTGAACTTGCAACCGTCGTTCAACTGGGGCAAATGGGACGACCGCAACACTTACCTTTCCGGTACGTTCAACACCGACCCCGAACCGTACGCCTCCGGCAACCTGCTGGACAGCCTGGCCTCGCCCGAAGCCGGTGACCTCATGCGCCGCATCGCCATCAACCGCTCCAAGACCGACCAGAGCAACAAGGGCAACAAGACGAACGCCGCCTTCAGCGCATACTCCGCCATCAAGACCGGCCTCGGCAACGACAACCTGAACCTTTACACCAATGTGCGGTACAACGATTACGAACAGAGATGGTACGAACACTACCGGTTGGACTATCCGGCAGGCAGCGGACAGACGGACTACCGTAACAAATACACCAACGACGACGGTCCCATACGCGACCTGACCCTCAACGCCGGAGGAGAATACTGGCTATGGCTTCCGCACAACCTGGCCGTAGTGCCGGGCTACAACTACCATTGGCATGACAATACCAAACGTTACGAACTCTACCGGCTCGACGAACTGACCGGTTGGGGAGAAGACGGCGACCATCCCTTAGGCATGCTGCCCTCCGAAGCGGAACTCCTGCAACAGACGTTGGACGACCCCAACAGCTACTGGTCTTACCTGACCGATTACTCCCACCGGGGAAGCCTCTATGCCAAATGGGAAGGCAGGCCCCGGACATCGGGCGAAGGCACGTGGTGGTACGTGGAGGCCCGTCTGCCGCTCATGTACGTGTGGCAGACGCTGGACTACCAACGCGAACGGTTGGACACCACCGTCAGCCGCCGCCATGTCATGTTCGAGCCGAGTTTCAGGGTTTACGGCCGGTGGCACAACTTCCAACGGGGCATCGAAATCCGTTACAACAAAAGCGTCTCTTTCCCGTCCATGACCTCGTTCATCGACATCCGCTCCACGGACGACCCGCTGAACATCCGCCTGAGCAACACGGGACTGAAAAACTCGCACCAACACAACATTTCCGTGTACTACTACCTGAACAGCAACCGCAAGCAACGCTACTTCAACACCTACTGGAGCTACTCCATCACGCAGGATGCCGTGGCACAGGGATACGTGTACGACAAGGCAACGGGCGTGCGCACCTACCGCCCCGAGAACGTGAACGGGAACTACAACATCGGCGGCAACGTGAACTACTCCATGCCGCTCGACAAAGCCCGCCGCCTCACGCTGAACAGCGCACTTTGGTCGCGGCTCTACAACTCGGTGGACCTCATCGGCGTGACGGACGGCATGGCACCGCGCCGCAGCACCGTGCAGACTTACAACTCGGGCGGAAGCCTCAACATGGAATATGCCTTCCCCAAGGACGTGAAAGTGGGCGTGAAAGCCCGCTGCACGTGGAACTACCTGACCGGCAGCCGGGAAGACTTCACGCCCCTCAACACCTACGACTACAATTACGGCCTGATAGCACAGGCCGAACTGCCATGGGACCTGCAATTCAACACCGACCTGACCCTGTACAGCCGCAGGGGCTACGGCGAAAGCAGCATGAACACGGACGACATCGTATGGAACGCCACCCTGTCGAAGAAACTTTTCAAAAACCGCGTGACGCTCTCCCTCGATGGCTTCGACATCCTCGGGCAGCTTTCCAACGTCACCCAGACACTGAACGGACAGGGACGCTACGAGACGTGGCGCAACGTCATCCCCAGTTATGCCATGCTGCGCCTTGCCTACAATCTGGACATCAAACCGGCCAAACGGAGAGGAGAATAAACAGAAACTTATATACAAAAATCATTCGGCGCAGAAACGTTTTCCGTTCTGCTGCGAATGATTTTCCAATCTGCGGCAAACGATTTTCCGTTTGCCGCAGATTTTTTTCAAAGACTTAGACGACTGAAACACAGCACCGTGGCAGGCCTGCATTTTCTTTACAGTCATCTATCCACGGACGGAAGCCCGTACCGCACGCTGCCTTCTGACAACGGAAGCCTCCCCTGCTCCCGTCATCAGAAAGTGAGTTTCAACGTGGCCATGCCGTAGGGTCTCATCGTCAGCGTCTCCTCCACGGCTTGTCCGGGCTGCTCCTCGAGCGGGCAGAGCGACACGGACGACGGACGGCGGGCCGGGAAGTCCAAAGCCACAGTCTCTTCCTTGTCCGACACGGAACGCAAACGGACAATCATCTCGTTGTCTTTCCCCGTGGATTTCAGCACGGTGACGTACACGGCACGGTTGTCTACCGCCACAACCGGCTTCACGTCCGGGTTCTTGTCCGCAGTGACATGCACCAACGGTTGCGCCTGCTCCAGACCGAAACGGTTGGCGGCCACGGCGTCATATCCGCCATGCGGATGGATGCGGTAACGGAAAGCCACCGGCCCGTCCTGCGTCAGGGGGAAATTCGTGTGCCAATGGTTGTTCATCGCCCAGGAATACACCGTGGAAGACGGTTCCAACCGGGTCAGCCAAGGCCCTTGTCCGCCCCATCCCAACGAAATGTTGGCCGTGCGGTCGCCATACTCGAACAAGGGGGCATCCAAGGCACACCAAGTCACGCCGCGCGTGTCGTTAGAAACGTCCAACCAACGTTGCAGGGCTATCCAGTTGCGGTTGGCCTGCGGCCATTGGTCTTTCTCCATTTCCATCACGCCCCAAGGGATGTCCACCTTCGTCACGCCCTGCGGCACGTTGAAACCGAAACCGAAATGTATGCCGTCTTTGTCCAGCAACGGCAGCTTGTCTACCACGTTGGTGGTCTCCACCCACGGTTGTCCGGCCACCAGACGGACGGTACGCGTCACCGAACGGCAGCCTTTCATCGTGGATTCCACTTTCAATTCCACCACCAAGCCGCCTTGCTCGGTCACCGTGACGGCCTGCACCTTGTCGGCCTCGGGCTTGTTTTCGTTGGCCGGCAGCCAACTGCACGAATTGGCCCCTCCGTCCACCGACGCATCGATATAATTGTAATCTTCTCCGGCGCGGGTCAAGGCCGTGATGTTTCCTGTCTTGCCGTCTATCGTGACACGCACGCAACCGTTGTCCAACGTGTAGCCTTCCACCTTGCAGGCATCGCCCGGCACGGCATCGCCTTCCACCACACGATAATGGCGCGAGCCCAAGGCGGGCACGTCCGAAGCCCAGAACACCAGTTCGCCGGTAGACAAACGTTGCGAAGGCACGGCGTTCCCCTCATCATCCACCACCTTGTTGCCTTTCTGGCTCTCGGAGGCCGTCAGCATCACCAACCCGCCGTGCGCCCACGACTGCGTGTTGAGCACAGCGATACCGCCGTTCGATGGCCCTTCGCGCGGCCCCAACGCTCCGTTGGACTTGTCCGTGGCCAATCCCAACGCCTCGTCCAACAAGGCCATCGAACGGGCTTCCGCTTCCTGGAAATAAGATTGTTTCACCTTTCCGATGGCTTCATGGAAATAAGGTTCCCACGGATTCTCGAAGTCCCAAGTATGTTCCGAACCCATCATAATATAACGCCAACCTTCATCGAAATCGACACGCGGGGCACAAGCTCCCCCTGCCAGCATCGACCACACGGTCTCCGCCTGCGTGATTCTTTCCTTGTTACGGCGGTTAATGGCCGTCAGCCTGGCAGCCGTACCCAACCCGTCGGTCCAGTATTCCGTATAGTCTCCCGTCACGGTCGGCAGGCGGTCGCCATAATCTTTTTCCAACCGCTCCATGATTTCATGCCCGCCGCTGATGACAATCTTCGGATAAGCATATTTCTTGTTCCATTCGTTCACGGCGTAGGGGACATCGGCATCCACCGGACTGTTGTCCCACAATGTCCAAGAGAGTACGATGAAATCGAGGGGGTAATGGTCACGCTCCAACTCCACGAGCTTGCCCGTAAAGTCTACATTGGCACTCCCCATCCGGATGCGTGCCGGCACCTTACGCGGGTCTCGCTGGCCGAACCAAGGCCGCCCGGTCGTGTTCCCCTTGTCCATGCTGCCACTGTTGGAATACTTGCCCGGTTGCAGGAACAACACTTTGGAATGGCCGTCGGGTCCTACCCACCAGAAAGGCATGCCGTCTATATTCCGGGAATGTGCGTTGCCGCCCCGGTCGGTGTTCGGCCACGAGATGACGTACTTGATGCCCTCCTGTGCCATGACCGGAACCAGTCCCCAGGAAATGCCGGGGATGTCGAACTGCTGGAACACATCGGCAGGCACGCCGGACAGCCGTTGCAACTCGCGCGAGAACTTGAATACATGAAACAACTCCTCATCCGAACAAATGCTCGTATTCAGGTTCACATAACTGGCGTCCACACAAAGGTCGCCTCGCCTGATAGCCGCAATGACCTCATCCCGTTTCTCCGGTTCTGAAATCCACAGGCGTTCAATCGGCCAAGTCACCTCGGGATTCCACACGAAGCGTGCACCGTCCACATGTCCGGCTGTTTCCCGAGCCAGTTTCATGCCTTCCCACACGTTCGTCTTGTGCAACATCTCCACGTTTTTGTGCGTGTTCGTGTAACCGATGTCCACGTGCGAATGGTTGTAAAGGTACACCGTCCAATGCCGCATCGGTTCCACGGTGACTTTCGTCTTCACTTTCTTTTCCGTCCCGCGCACCGTCAGCGAAACATTCGCGACCTTGTCCATAGGCAAGGCGGAAGGCAACATGATTTCCACTTCCGCCGAGTCCTTCGCATCGACACGGAAGGTAGAAGTCTCCTTCAGTTTCTTGTACGCCACATCCACACTGACTTCGCCTTTCAATTCGGGGCCTTTCAACCGCACGGCAACGATACGTCCCGGCGAACGGTCTTGTCTATACCCATACAAAGGCTTCACCACACAACTGACTTGTTCCGGCACGACATCGGCACTTGCCTGTCCGGCCGCCAGAACCGCCAGCATCCCACAAAAAAAAATTCTTTTCATCACATTGATTAGTTTTCATTGTATCGGTCACAAAGTGACAAAAAAAAGACGGGACGGGCAATCAGGCATAACGCAAAAAATGCCACATTCTCGCCACACCGTGCGAAAAGCCCCTGTAAAAACTTCCTTTATCGGCCGATTCTGCCTATCTTTGCCCGCACATATACAACAAAACTCAAACATTACCTAATCATGAAACTCAAAAAACGAATGATGACCGGCATGTTGGCCGCCACCCTCGGAGCCATGACACCAGTGTTGGCACAAACGACCGAGCCTTCTCCTTACAGCAGTTACCTCTTCGCCTTCTTCTCCAACAATTCCCCATACGGCGAACAAGTACGTTATGCCTTGAGCGACGACGGATATAACTACACGTCCCTCAACCAAGGGCGTCCGGTCGTGGCCTCGGACACCATCGCCCTGAAGAAAAGCATACGGGACCCGTACATCACAAGAGGACGGGACGGGAAAACATTTTATATGGTCATGACGGACATGCGCTCGGACGAGGGTTGGCAAAGCAATGACGGACTCATCCTGATGAAGAGCACCGACCTCATCCATTGGCAACACACGGCCATCGACTTCCCCACCCGTTTCCCCGACCTGACGGGATTCGACCGCAAAAACCTGCACGCCGTTTGGGCGCCTCAAATCATCTGGGACGACGAAGTTGGGAAATATATGATTTATTACTCCATCGGGCGGCACGACTGGGAGTATCCCACGGAAGACCCGAACTTCAAACAGCCTTACTTCAAGCTGTTCTACTCTTACGTGAACGAAGACTTCACGGACATCACGGAGCCGAAACTGCTGTTCGACTTCGGTACGGCCGCCATAGACGGGGACATCGTGTATAACCCGAAAGCGAAAGAATACGTGCTGTTCTTCAAAGACGAGGGCCGCTCGGTCATGAACAAAGGATTCCGCACGCGGCAAGGCGTAATGCGTGCCACTGCGCCCCGACCCACCGGCCCCTACACCATCGAATGGCGGCATCTGCAAAAAGAGGGGCAATATCCGGTGGAAGGTTCCAGTGTGTTCCCCCTCATCGGTTCGGACGAGTATGTCCTGATGTACGATTGCTACGCACAGGGTTTCTACCAATTCTGCAAGAGCACGAACCTGAAAGACTTTACATTCGTGCAAAACACGAAGACCCACGGCGACTTCACACCGCGCCACGGCTCTGTCATGCACATCACGCAGGCCGAACGGGAACGGTTGGAAGCATGGTCCGAGCTGAGCATTGCGGTGAATGACCTCCGTACGCGTCCCGTCCCTACACTGACGCTGAAACAACTTGAACTCCGCCCGGCTTTGTTGGCCGAAGCCCAAAAAGTGCTTGACACCACATCCGACCCCAAAACCATGGCGGCCATGACGAAGAAATTGAAAAAGTTTAAATAAGAAGCAAGAAGCTACCGCGAATAAAAATAGCTGCACGAATATCCGAATCGTGCAGCTATTGGTATACCGGCTTATCTCATATACAGGAATGGTTATTACCTTATCGCCTTTTTTAGTATATTCAAACAAGAGTTATCTTCTGTTTCATAAGTCGTTTGGGCTATCACCTTATTTTTCTCATTCAATACCACAAAACTGGAAGCACCCATCTTATCGGCATCTATCCCTAAGAATTTTGTCAGATAATCGCTTGCTGCACTTATCGGATTGTAGAAATCAATAATGGCATACCATTTTCTCTTCCGGTTTTGATTAACCACATAAATGGGGCCTCCAACTTTATGGTTTTCCATGTAAGCTTCCACCTCCGCACTGCTCTGTGCACAAATAGGATAAAAGTCCACATCCTTGCGTCCCGAAAGCAGCTTATAGATTTGAGGATAAAGCACCAAAGAAGGCTCGCAATAGTCGCAAAGGATATATACTACTTTATAGGGCTTCGTAGATTTCTTGATTTTTGTAGCCAACTCTGCGTCTCCTAAATTCACAACCTGGCCATAAAGCTGAAAGCCGAACAAACTCAAAAATAAAATCAGACTTAACTTTCTCATCGCATTCTCTTTAATAGGTACTTTGCCTCAAGGTCTATCCACAGGTTTTCCTACAACTTCGATAACATACCCACCATGTTGACCTAAAGAATCAATAAAAGGAATATTACCGGCTCCTATTTGTCCTGTTTCAAATAAATATTCAATCCTCCGATTCATTTCCTCATACATTTTATCTGAATTCAACAAATCTTCCATATCCTGCACCGTTACGGGATCATTCACCCAATAAAGGTCATCATCAACTATCAAACAAGCATCATTCTTATCAAATCCATCAGGAAACTCTTCATCCAACAACAGCTCCATATAATAACGGGAATTCAACGTATCCTCCTTTAACTCTACCAAATATTCGCCTGGGAATATAGCTTTTTCGGCTACCTTCACAGTCGTATTTTTCGGAAAAATTCTTCTATAATCTGCTGAATAGCTTAAAATGAGCGATTTATAAGTGTTCAACCTCAATAGAGGTAATGATTTGGCAATAGTCACAACTTCTGCAATATGCATATGTTTGCTTTGCCTAACAACTCTTTACAGTTGCAAAAATACAAAATAAAAATGAAACCACACTATGTTGGTGCAAAAAAACAATAGTCATAAAACAAAGATTAACTTCGCCTTATGACTATTGTTGTCCACATTAAACTTATTTATCATTTAATTGGTTCCGCATGCACATAGTATTCACTGTTTATAGGGTCTTCCCCGTCAGTTTTAAGTATCAGTACCATGCGAGAATGTTTTGTACGCCAATATGCTTTAATATCAGCATCTTCGGGTAGTGCCTTAAACGTTTTACACAGCGAAGCCTTTTCTGTTTCTTTTATAGTACTATGTGCTTCATAGTACTGGTCCATAATCTTCAACAGACCTTCTCTTTCACGTTCAAGCACGCCTAACATATATTCCTTGTCGTTTTTGTCTTTTGCTCCTTTCAGTACAATACGTAACTCTGCATACGGTTTTGTAATGTCTTCTTTGTAGGCAGTAGGTGGAGTTAGGATAAACTCACGGCTCTTGTCCAGCAAGCAATATTCTGTTAGTTCGGGGTTCTTGGAATTATACCTTACGTTATCCCAATCGTAACCAAAGAATCCATCATTCACCAAATAGAGCCTCTTTCGGGCTTGATAGACAATACGGCCATCTTTATAGCCATTGGCATAGACAATAGTATTGTCATGAGGCGTGAAGAAGTATGTGCTCCACCAATAGGAAGTATTCAAACAGTTTGTCTTACGTTCCATGATTCCAAAGCTATCTGGCATATCACGACAATCACTCGTCCAAGTAATTGAATCGTAGTAGTTGTAATAGGCATTATCTGAAGAGTTGAAACCATATTCATCGGTAAGCTCAAATGTTACAAGGCAGAAGGTCTGAAACACAGGGTCTGTGTTGTCTTTGTCGTCTTCTGCATAGTATGCCTTAATCTTAAACTTGCAGTTGTCGGGAACAGAACGGTCAATATCCGTATCATACGTGTAACTTTTCTTCATCATTTCCAAATCGGTTTCGGTCATGCGTTTATATACAATCATGCCATATATAGACTTGTAACCATTGCTGCCATCACTCGTCGCTCCCAATTTTTGTATGGTGTACATTAAGGTCTTGCCATTCGACTCGTCAAGCTTAAGAATCTGCATGTATCTGCTGTCTGTTGTCTGCTTGTTGCTGCCAAACAGTATGAAGCCTTTGTCCATGTCATAAGTCCATGATACACGACTGAAACAAAAGGCTGGCAAGGCATCACTATAAAAATAACTAAAAGCTTGCTGTGATGTCTCAAACCAAAAGTGTGTAGGGCTGCCACCAAATCTGTCTTTCCAAAATTCCTCCTTGCTCAACTTTCCGTTTTCCTGTACCTCATAAGTGGCAATACTCTCCCAACCATAGCCCTTGACCTTACTCTGTATTTCTTCTGCTGCTATTGGCTTTCTCCCTTTTAGCACACAGCACCCCTCATCATTAACAGTATAGGTTTGGTTGAATAGATTCATATCCAACTTACATTGCTCAACACTCAATTCCTCAGACTTATCGCAACTGCCAAATACAACAGTGCAAGCTACGATGAGTGCTATTAACCAAAACTTCTTAGTCATAATAATCCAAATTTAAAGATTTTACATATAGACAGATTACGGATTTTCAGTGTTTCAAATTCTGCTGTCCAAGATAACTGAGTGCAAAAATACAAAAGTATCAACGTAATAGTGCATTTTTTTATTTTTTATAACACTCAAAACATACTTTTGTGCAAATAAAGGAAGAATAAACTACACCTGACAAATCTATTTACATATTTCTATGCACTGCCTACAGTTGGTACACTCACTTTCTGCAACCGTTGGGAGCAAAATTTCTTCGCCCTCATGGTGGAGCGAGGCGTTTTGGGGTTCCCAAAACATAACCTCGCTCCCTCCTCTAAGAACAAAAGACGAGATATTTGCCTTTCGGCTTTCCATGCCCAAGGTTGCAGACCTTAATTCTCTCAATTTACGCCAAACATCAAAGCTGCCACATTGAAAGAACAAGGTCACAGACACAAGCTACTTTGTACATGGAGTTTGCAAAGGAAAAGGTGATATTTTCAGTGTGAAACTTGCCAAGTGTTTCAGTTGTGTGTTGTTGATTTCCTTTGTGAACTATGCCGAGTGTGCTGTGTGTCCTCGGTATAGTCTGCATAAATCTAATGCCATGCTAAAACACTGCGGAGGTTCGCCCAAGTGGCTGGAGGCGCAAAGCCTTCAAGGAACGTTGCTGCAACCATTTCGGAGAATAGAGCGGTTGCCAATTAATCCACAAGCACATTTTACAGCGTACCAAGTGAGGGCATGTAAAACGTTGAATTGTTGAAGATAGGTGTTATCTTTATGAAAACCAACCACTTATACCCTCAACAAACTCTCAACAAATAGCTCTACACAACAAATTACTGGGCAAAAAAGAAAGAAAGGAATGGTGTTCATGGTTTTCTCTTTTCAACATTATCTTTCTTTTGTTGAGAGATTTGTTGAGAATATGTTGAGCCGTAAATGCCTGATGTTCAATACTTCTTTCATCATATTCAACAATTCAACAAAAATAAGGGGTGTTTTGTCCGTCATTTTTATGAACAGAACTCATCCCCCTACAAGTAAGAATGTCATGCTTATGCTTCAGTACTTATTCACGACAGTACGACAGCGCCAAGCCAACAAACAAGCAAGAGGACATTCAACTAAAGGCGGTTGTTCTTCTATTGAGTTGTAGGATAATGACACTACTTTTCTCTTTTGCCCCGTACAATCTCTTGAAGATGGTGGCACGAAACCGAGCTGCCCCGTATGAGTTTATACGGAAGCAAAGGGCAACAATCATCGGAAAGCCATACAACGTTTGCCAAATGCCATTGGAAGTTTCCTGTTTCTGTTGGACTTCCGACACCGTCAATAAACCATCCTTGTATATTGACCTTATCACAGCATGGAGTTTCATGGCGGTGACATGAAGCATATCAACCAATTCACCCTCACTCATCCACAAGTCTTGCAAGTTGGACGGAATGGATAACATTCCATTTCCGTCCACGGTGATTACAGTCCTTTTCATGCCATTCCCCCCATTGTCGGCATATGCCCCTTGATTCGACTTTCAAAAGCTGATATGTCATGCTCCAATTTTGTACTTGTCACCTTTGCGTAAATTTGTGTTGTGGCGATGTCCGTATGTCCCAGTATCTTGCTTACACTCTCTATCGGCATACCGTAGTTTAAAGCCAAAACTGCGAACGAATGCCGGCTTACATGAAATGAAATTCGCTTCTTGATGCCACACATTTTTGCCACTTTCTTTATACGCTTGTTTACCATGTCAAGTGAGCCAATATTAAACAAGTGCATATCTTTTCTCAATGGCTTGTAACGTTCAATTATCTGTATGGCTGCATCTATCAGTTTAATTTTGAATGGTACGCCTGTCTTTTGACGCTGAGAAACTATCCATGGAGACCCACTTATAATGGCAACATTGTCCTCTGTAAGATTCTTGATGTCAACGAAAGAGATACCTGTCCAACAACCAAACATAAACAAGTCTCTCGCAAAAGCAAAGTTGGGATTTTCCAACTCTATTCCTGCAAATATGTCCAATTCTTCCTCTGTCAAGAACTCACGCTCCTTGTGGTCTGGGTCAACGTGGTACATGGCAAACGGATTTCTCTGTATCTTGCCGTTGTAGTGTGCTGCCGTGACGATATGCTTCAATGGTATGGAGTATATCCAAATAGTAGATTGCGTGAGTCCAATGACATTCTTCAAATACAGACAAAAATCACGGATGAACTCCTCGGTAAGCTCATTCATGGACATATCGCTGCGCTTGTACTGAAATTTGATGAACTCGGCAACGTACTTTCTTACCGTCAGATACTTGCGGTAGGTTCGGACAGCTCGGTCTTTTCCCACGCGTTGGGCAAAGGCTGCGTTCTCCTTATCAAAAGCTCTGAGTAATGTCTCATACTCCGTACCTATGCCTTGATATGCGTTTCTCACCATTTCAGCGGTAACGAACGCCTCACGGTCGGAAAGCCGTTGGTAATGCTTAGCGATTTGAGCCTTGATGTTATCAAGCGCAAAGTTCACCTCATTGGCTTCCTTGCTTCTGCCTTTTGCTCTGTTGCCCTTGGCATCCCATATCGCCTTGGTCACGCTCAGCTTGCAACTGAACTGTGCGATAGTTCCGTTGATTGTCACACGTCCCATGATAGGGACAATTCCGTTTCTCTCCTTGCTTCCGTTTACATAGAAGACTGTCTTGAATGTACTTCTCATAATTCCTTGCTTTTTGTTCTGTGCAAAATTAAATCATGAGAGTTGCATGGCAAATTCACAACCTGTGCAGAATTGAGAAGTAAAAACCGAAGCCGTTAAAAATGCTTATTAGAGAGTTTCTTTGAGGTAATGACTTGAAAGCGTTTCTACTTCTCAAATCCGCCATTTTCGCATTTCCTCACGAACGTCACTTAAAGCCAACAACTGCCACAACCACTTGAAACTCAAAACAAAAGCCCAAATCTGCTATTTTTTGCTTTTTTAGTCATTCTTTTTCCGAAAAAACTTAAAATCACATAAACCGAAACCACTTTTACAGTCAAGTTTCTTACGAGCTAATTTCACACTTACAAGATTTAAAAATTTCAAATCTTTGGGATTGACTGTAGCGCTCGGTGCCCTTTTATCTGGGTGCTCATCAACCAAAGACTTAAACTTAACCTTATTCATAAAAGCAATTTCATCAAAACCATCCTCTCTTACCTCTTCTTTTACGCTGTTTTCCGAAACTTGTTCTTCTGATTGACATCCTACAACCAAAGCCATAACAACCAAAGCACATCCCATAAAAAAAATTACTTGTTCTCATAGTCCAATATTTTTAGTTAATACCCTACAAATATAATAAATCACACAAAAACAAACAATAAATATTCTATTTTTTTATCTAAGAATAAATTTTAATTAAAAATCAATGGTCCATCATCTGCATTCACAGACAATGAACCATTATTTTCCACTTCATTCGTTTAAGCTGACCAACATTGACCGCACTTTCCTAACGAATCGACTTCCACTCTTTCGGCGACCAACTGTCCACCCAACGGATGACCGGCGTACCGTCGGCTTCAAAATCTATCGGCAACCATATATGACGGGAATTTTTCAGGCTCTGCGGATTCCAACGGTCGGCCATGAACACGAAACCGTCCTCCGTGCCTTCTACCTTAAAAATATACGTACCTTGTGTATGGAAAGACTTCTTGGCATCTTTCCCGACAAAAGGAGAAGGAAGCTGCTCCCATGGCCCCCACAAAGAAGCGGCCTTGAACATGCGGGCTTCATTCGGTGCCCAACCCGTACAGCCACTCGTAATCATCCAATACACGCCGTCACGCTTAAAAATGGTCGGAGCCTCGTTCTGCCCGCCCGGCGCGATACGTACATACCGTCCGGTGTAGTCTAAATAATCGTCCGTCAGTTCAGCCAAATTCAACGTCAGGTTCTCCTCTGCCGAATAAATATGATAGGCTTTACCGTCATCGTCCACGTACACGGTCATGTCCCGGCTCATCTGTCCGCCCGGTACGTCGCGCGCCAAAAGCAACCCCTCACGAATCGCTTCACGCCACTCCGGCGTCCACCATTCCTTATAGTCCGCTTCCTTCAGTTTCTTGGCTTTTCGGATGTCACGGCGCGAAAAGTCCGTCGGCCATTTGCCCGCATTCGGGCGCAAAGAACGGATAAACCGGAACGGCCCCACCGGAGAATCGCTCTCGGCAAAGCCCACACGGGCGGCCGCATAGCCCTTCCCTTTCAGTTCCAGATGGAACAACATCACAAACTTCCCTGTTTTAGGATTGCGTACCACCTTGGGACGCTCCATGATACAGCCCCGTTCTATGTCGTGCCCGGCCTCCTCGGAAACAGCCAAAGCCACTCCTTCGTCTTCCCAATTCATCAGGTCGGAAGAAGAATAGACCTCTACGCCCACTTCGGTGGTAAACCCGCGTGCAGGCCGGTTCTCGCCATACCAATAATACTTACCTTCATGGAACAACAGGCCGCCCCCGTGGGCATTGATGTGTTCCCCTTTCCGGTCCGGCCATTCCTGCCCCGGAGTAATACGTTCCAAAGACTGGGCACCTACCGATGCCGCCATCACAAGTCCCCATACACAAAAAATCAAAATTCGCTTTAGTTTCATCCTATATTGCTTATCAGGTTAATCATTTCATACCTCTCGCTTTGTAAATACGTTCTTTCGCATTGTTGATTTGCTGGAATTTCTCTTCCGCAGCCCGCCGCACATCTTCTCCTAACGTCGCCACGCGGTCGGGATGATGTTTCAGAGCCAATTGGCGGAAAGCCTTGCGCACCTCTTCGTCCGTGGCCGACGGCTCTATTTCCAGTACTTTATAGGCATCTGCCAAAGATTCGCCTTTCAAGTTGAGCATGGAGTCCACCTCTCCGGCTGACAACTCCATGGCCAAAGCCACTTCACGCAACGCCGTTATCTCTTCCGCACATACGTTCCCGTCGCTTTGCGCAATCCTTACCAAGAAATTCAGCAACTGCAATCGCTCGCCGTAGTTCAGATGTGCGGCAATCTGTCTGCCGCAATCGAAAATCATATCCCGAAACGCCACTGGAGACACACCGTCCAACCGTTTGGCCTCATCGAAGAGTTTCAGCAAAATTTGTTCCCCCTCCTCTACCGCGCTCTCCCCGAAATTCGCACGAAGGAAACGACGGACGAATTCCATTTCGCTGTGCATGATTTTCCGGTCTGCCCGTATCACGTAAGAGGCCATCACCAACATCGAAAACAAAAAGCTGTTTCGCTGCCCCTGTTCATAGCGGGCTCGCCCCGCCTCATCCGCTTGCAAATCCTCTTGCATGCCTACAGCCTGCTTGTCAAACCACGAACCGATAAAATAACCGGCCAGTGCACCCAACGGGCCCATCGTCATGAATCCCATCGCACTGCCTATCCATTTTCCCAATCCCATATTATATTCATTTTTATTTGGAAAACCCTAACCATGGAAGACGAGTACAAAGACGCATGAAAATACCGTTTCCCGATTGGCCATGCCTGCCCGTCCCCGGTCTTCGTACGGGCAAAGATATAAAGTTTTTCGCAGAAGACCGGAAAAACGGGTACTTTTTCTTTCCACGCCCTCGGCGACACACCGTTCCTACCGTTGCTATAGATGAAATATAAAAAAGGGAGAATGCCTCATCGTGAGCATTCTCCCTTTCACATTATAATAGGTTTCCGTAAACTGTCCGGCTTACATCATGCCGCCCATGCCACCCATTCCGGGAGCACCCATCGGCATATCGGCTTTTTCTTCCTTCTTGTCGCAGATGACACATTCGGTAGTCAGGAACATACCGGCAATAGAAGCGGCATTCTCCAAAGCCACACGAGTCACCTTGGCCGGGTCGATGATACCGCTGGCTTTCATGTTCTCGTATTTGTCCTCACGGGCATTGTAACCGAAGTCGCCTTCAGCCTGGCGTACTTTCTCTACAACCACCGAACCTTCCAAACCTGCATTCTCCACAATCTGACGAAGAGGCTCTTCGATGGCACGTTTTACGATATTGATACCTGTGGTTTCGTCTGCATTGGCACCCTCCAAGCCTTCCAAAGCCTTGATGGCGCGGATGTATGCCACACCGCCACCCGGGATGATACCTTCCTCGATAGCTGCACGCGTTGCGCACAAGGCGTCGTCCACACGGTCTTTCTTCTCTTTCATTTCCACCTCACTCGGCGCACCGACATAGAGCACAGCCACACCACCGCTCAACTTAGCCAGACGCTCCTGCAACTTCTCTTTGTCGTAGTCGCTGGTAGAGTTGGCAATCTCATTCTTAATCTGATTGACACGATCCTTGATGAGCTCGCTCTGTCCGTGACCGTTAACGATGGTCGTGTTATCCTTAGAGATAGTCACCTTGTCGCAAGTACCCAACATTTCGATGGTAGCCTGCTCCAACTTCAAGCCCTTCTCTTCGCTGATGACCACACCGCCCGTCAGCACGGCAATATCTTCCAACATGGCCTTGCGACGGTCGCCGAAGCCCGGAGCTTTCACGGCACAAATCTTCAACTGGCTACGCAGACGGTTCACCACCAAAGTAGTCAACGCCTCGCTGTCTACGTCTTCGGCAATCACCAACAACGGGCGACCGCTCTGCACTGCCGGTTCGAGGATAGGCAGGAAATCCTTCAAGTTGGAAATCTTCTTGTCGTAAATCAAGATGTAAGGATTCTCCATCACGCACTCCATCTTCTCCGTATCGGTCACGAAATAAGCCGACAAGTAGCCACGGTCGAACTGCATGCCTTCCACCACACCGATAGTAGTGTCGCGTCCCTTGGCTTCTTCGATGGTAATCACACCGTCCTTGCTGACTTTCTTCATGGCTTCGGCCAAAAGTTTCCCGATTTCCGGGTCATTATTGGCACTGACGGTAGCCACTTGTTCTATCTTGTTGTAATCATCGCCCACCTGTTCAGCCTGGCCTTTGATGTGCTCTACGACTTTGGCCACGGCCTTGTCGATACCGCGTTTCAAGTCCATCGGGTTCGCACCGGCAGCCACGTTCTTCAAGCCCACGCTCACAATACTTTGCGCCAATACGGTAGCCGTGGTCGTTCCGTCACCGGCATCGTCACCCGTTTTGCTGGCCACGCTCTTGACCAACTGCGCACCTGCGTTTTCAAACGCATCGGCCAACTCGATCTCCTTGGCTACGGTCACACCGTCTTTCGTAATATGCGGCGCACCGAATTTCTTTTCGATAATGACGTTACGTCCTTTCGGGCCGAGAGTAACCTTTACCGCATTGGCCAACTGGTCCACGCCGTTCTTCATCAGTTCACGGGCTTCTATGTTGAATTTAATATCTTTTGCCATGATTCTATTCCTTTCTTTTGTCTATTATATATTAATGTATAAAACGAAAAATTATGCCAACACAGCCACCACGTCGCTCTGTCGCATAATCAAATATTTCTTGCCTTCGAATTCCAGTTCCGTACCGGCATACTTACCGTACAGCACGGTATCGCCTTCCTTCAAGACCATCTCTTCGTCTTTCGTACCTTTACCCACTGCAACGATAGTACCTTGCAACGGTTTTTCCTTGGCGGTGTCGGGAATGATAATGCCACCTACTGTCTTCGTCTCTGCCGGAGCCGGTTCAATCAGCACACGGTCTGCTAATGGTTTAATGCTCATAATGGATAAATTTTATAGTTGTACATTTTAAAAATTCTACTCCAATCCATACGAAAAACATGCCAAAGCTTCAGGACTGACACTTTGGCACACTTTCACTGCGCGCACCCCCGAAAAACGGCAGACTTTCTGCCAACCTTACTTCTGTGGCTTTATGTCACACAAGTGTGTTCAATAACCAAATACTTAACAGTTGAAAGTCCCGTCTCGTTCAACGATTATCACCAGGCATTCGCATGTATCCTGTCTTCGATACGGATTTCCTTTTGTTTAGGAAGGAAAGCACCCTTTGCAGGATATCCGATAGCCAGCAAACAAGTGAACTCGTAACCTTCCGGAGCTTTCACTATTTCCTTTATCTTGTCTGCCTCGTCGCCCACGGGAATATGGAATACAGCCCCAAGCCCTTCGCTGGTAGCAGCAAGCAACATGTTTTCCAACGCGCACCAAGCCGAGGCAAAGTAATTAAGTGAACTCTGTTCCACGGGCTTCAACAGTGGATGTGTCTGCTGACGGAAGAAAGGGATAATAAGCAGCCCGCTCTCCATCAACATTTTCTGTTGTTTGGGCAGTGCGTCGGCAAACATCGCCATCTTATCCTTGTCGCCCGACTCATCCACCTCGAACACAAGCTCCTTAAACGCGACCATGTTCTTGGCAAGCGGGGCAATCACCTTGGCAATGTTCTCACGGCCGCGCACAACGACAAACTCAAGCTGGCGCAAATGATCGTTGGTTGGAGCTTTGAATGCCGAACCGATAACTCTTTTGAGAACCTCGTCGCTCACTTCCCGGTCTGAGAAATCGCGATACGTGCGACGTTTTTCCAATACTTCGTAAAAATCCATAGTGTCATTCGTTTATAGGTTGAACTTATTTGTCATTAACAATGGCAAAGATAGCGTTCTTTATTGTAGAGATTTTGCCTTATCGTATCAAATAATTGTCGTACATTTGCATATACAAAAATCTCAGATATGGAAAATGTGGTAATCCCGTATGAATTACCGGAAACGGAAAATCATTCTTTCTTTTTCATAGACCAACATATAGACACGAGACTCGAGGCAAAGTTGCACCGGCATGATGCTTGGGAATTGTACTATGTGGTGCAAGGACGCGGAGCAAGAATGGCCGGCGACACTTTACTGCCTTTTACTGAAGGAAATGTAACTTTAATACCTCCTTCCATGCACCACCATTGGAACTATTCCCCGTCGTCCGCCGACGAGAAAGGGCACGTCCACTACCGGATGGTGGCCTTCAAACATTCCTTTGTATTGAATTGTATGGAAACTTTCCCGGAATTACGGAACCGGCTTGCCGGAATGACCTTCCCGACCGAAGCATTGACATTCGGAACGGCAAGCTCACGTCTTATCCGCCACGCACTGACCAAGATGGATGGATTGGACGAATTAGGAAGGTTATGCGAAATGTTCCGGTTGCTTCCCATCCTCTTCACGGCATCAGACTACACATTCGTCGGCAAACCCATGCGGATAGAACGTGACGTGCGGCGCATGCAGCAAATCTGCGCCTACGTCATGGCTCACTATATCCATCCGATTTCATTAGACGACATCGCAACCGAAATAGGAATGAACCGCTCCGCCTTCTGTTCCTACTTCAAACGTCACAAAGGCATGACCTTTTCACAGTTCGTCACACGATACCGGTTGGACACCGCATGCAACCTGCTGACGCATTCACAAAACTCCGTATCCGAGATTTGCTATTTGGTGGGATTTCAGGATGTCCCCCATTTCGTGAGAGTATTTACAAAAGAGAAAGGAATGTCTCCGGGAAGATACAGGAAAAAGCATTAATCCGCCCGTTTTATTCGCTAAATCCGACAATATTCCGTAATTTTGCAGAAAGCAACAAACGATGAAGCTACGACTGACCTATCTTGCCGTATTCCTCATAATCCTTTCCGTACTGGCTTTCCTCCCCAAAACGGGAGGCTATATCTGGCAGCCGGAAATCATCAATCCGTTGTCTGCGTTGCTGTTTACGCTATTGGTCTATCTGACCGGCCACATCGCCCGCTCCACCCAAAGTGCCGCCGGTGTTCTTTGCACGGCCATGTTTGTCCTGCTGTTCTGTCCGGATTCGCACGAGTTCTTCAACCGCGACGAGACAGCCGTCATGACCCTCTCGTCCACTTGCATCGTCCCGTTCTTCATTTCGCAATATACCCGTATTTCCAATAAAAATTTCAAATACGGCTACTTCCTGATGTTGTTGATGGGTATCTTTTGCAGCTATACGCACGACAGCATCACGATTCCGCTCTGCGCCAGTTTTCTCACACTGTCCTATTTGCAGCGCGACCGGCTGTTTCGCCTGGCCTGCTGGCCCATGGTCATAGGTTTTGCCATCGGCACCACGCTCTGCCTTTTACAGTCCACCTTCTGGAAACAGTCATCATGGAGCGACCTGACCGCCTTGTCTTCCCAAACGGCGGACGGTTTCACCCAACTGTGGGAGACCAAAGTGTTCATGTTCGCCACCCTGCTCACCATTTATTTCTTGTCTTCACGGAAAAAACGGAAACGGCTATGGCGCATCTCCCGCGAGCACAAGCTTCTGACTTATTGCCTGTTGTATTCTTTCTGCGCCATTCCTTTTGCTCCGTTGGGAATAGACAGTGCCATCTCCGGCGTATGTTTCTTTTGCATGTTCTGGGCATTGTTCCTGTTCCAACAGCTTTTAGTCCTGTTTCGCGAACACCGCCGCAAGAAACTCAAACCACGAACCTGAACGGTCAACGTTCCGGCATCTGCCACTCTTCGAGGTCGTAAACAGCTTCCACGGCCTCTTCCACACTGTCCGGCAAAGACGGGAAAAAATCTATCCCCGTGATGCGTTCCACTTCGTCCACCGAATTGACATACGCATCAAGCGGACGGTTGCCCGACTTATTCTTATAGATAAAGCCGATGGCCTTCAACGGCTCCGGACAAAACACAACCTTATAGAAAGCCTCGGGCACCGTAACCCGGCTTTGGCCGGTATGCCGATGCTGTCCACGGTAGAGAACAGGCCCAGCCACCACATACAGCCTCCCGTTTTCCATCGTCCAGTCGCGACAAGCTTCTTCCAATTCTTTCCAGTCGCCCCGGTTCAGGTTATGGTCTTGCGGACAAACATTCGTCATGTAAAAGCTTTCGCGCATGGCTTGTTCGTTCCATTTGTTGTCTGCCGCCGGACAAAGATGTCCGCGGTCATAGCCCGAGCGTTTGTAGTCTTCCGTCGTCACGGGATTAGCCACTTCGGGGTCGGGCAGGAATTTGTCGTAACGGCTTACCGTCTCCTCGAAACGTTCGGGCGTCAATGTCCAGGCCACCCAGTTCGGTATTTTGGTCTCCGCATTATAGGAAACCGTATAACCCGTATGGCGAATCACTTGGCTGTTTCGTTCCCGGACCAATTCCGGCAATCCCGGTTCCATATCCTCCGTGCCGGACGAAGGACTGCTACCGAAAACCTGCCCGTTCGTTGTCTCCGGTAAGAATCTGTCTCCCGTCCACAGTTCCACATAATCACGCAGACGGTCGTAACCACCCGTCAAGACCACTACGGCAGCCGCCAAGCCGCCGATTATCATTTTCAGTTTCATTTTTCCGATTTCAGTTTGCTTATTTCCCGTTTAAGATTTCCGCACCTTAGGACGACGGAGCGTACGCACCCAAGATTTATCCCACTCCGCCACGCGGAAGGAATCCACGATTTTCTGTATGGCCTTGTTCTGCGTTTCGTCGTCCAACCGTCCTTCGGCCAACAACGGACGCGTCTTCTCTGGATATTTGGCAAAGCAGACAGACACCGCCCATGCTACCGCCATGGACGCATAATACCCATTTGGACGTACTGCCGCGCAGGCCTCCAGCACGCGGTCGATAAAATCGTCCGTGACGAAATGTGCCAAAAGCATCACTACGGCAAAACGTTGGGAAAATACTTCCCCGCTATATAAATAAGGCTGCAAGAATGCCCACACCTCCTCACGGTGTTTTCGCACGAACTTGAATCCCGAACAAGGGGAATCGCACAAAGCCCAATCGTTGATTTTACGCACATAGGCTGTCATGCGTTCCATCTGCTCCTCAAATGGCATCCGAGCTGCCCCCGTCACGTAACCCTGCAACATGACTTCTTCGAACGTGTCGTCTACAGCCTCCTCCAAATAAGTACGCCAATCTCCCTTGGTAATCTCTTTGGCCAATGCCCGCAGCACGGGCAGACGCACACCTACCACGGGGCGGGCACCAGGCATCAACGAAGTCACAAAAGCAGCATACCGAGCATCGGCATGCGCCGCCAAAAAGTCCTTGATTTCTTGACAAACCATAGTCTACAAGCATTTCATTGTTCTACAACACCGGCTTTCCCGTTCAGCCTTTTCTTTACTATGGCCGGGCAGCCTGCCGCAAGGGAATCGTCGGGAATATCTTTCACCACCACGCTACCGGCAGCAATGACGCAGCGATTCCCGATGGTCACTCCCGGACAAACTACCACGCCGCCGCCCAACCAACAGTCTTCGCCGATGGTAATGGGATAGGCAGTTTCTTTCGGTTCGCGCCGTTCCATGTAATCAATAGGATGTTGGGGCGTGTAAAACTGGCAACAAGGCCCCACCTTCGTATTCCTCCCGATGCGGATGTAACCGGCATCAAGCATCACGCAATTATAATTCACAAACACATTTTCGCCCAGCACGATGCCCGTGCCATGGTCGCATTGGAAAGGAGGGTTAACCACAGAAGTGGACGGTATGCCTGGTATCAGGTCTTCTATCGTCTTCCGGTAATTCCCGTCGTACACGGTCATCGTCCGCATTCGGGCACACAACGTGGCAGCACGCTCGAAACTCTCTTGCAACTCCGGCGCGGCGAAGCAATAAAGTTCCCCGCTGCGCATCTTTTCCATTTCCGTCTTCATATTTTTCCCTTTTGTCTTGTTCTTCAAACGCAAAGTTAAGAAGAATCCGGCAGGGACAGTAGAAAACCACACCATAACTTTCAAGCAGGAGCTAAAACAAAAGGCAGACCGTCTCCCGCCTTCCACCTGCCTGCCCCGCGCCATTCGGCCTCATCCCGAACACGGCCAGAAGTCCTCTTCAAAAGTTTCGGCTGAGAACCGAAAATCAATCTCAGCCAAATGAAAAATCATTCGGCTGAGATTGGAAAATCGTTTGGCGCAGATTGAAACAGCGCACTTAACCCGCTCATTTTCAGGGTTGATTTTCCTCGTCCCAATAGCCGCTGTACGAAATACTCTGCGCATTACTCGGAATCAAGATAATATCCGCCCTTCCGCT
>UMLQ01022491.1_pt1 | contig 39158 bp, 55 predicted proteins | sample 1966631 | NCBI WGS metagenome assembly UMLQ01 (sample SAMEA4836206, study PRJEB28245) | human gut metagenome | biome: gut microbiome; material: fecal sample | place: Denmark | collected 2008 | reverse complement strand
GAGCCTCAATGAAAAGCGCGCCCAAGCCTTCACCAAGCTCGCAGACGCCGTTGCGCTCACGCTTCGAAAAGGCCCCGTCTATTACGCAGGCAACTCTTTGGGCGAAACTGCCGGCCCCGGGAGGCACAATCGCCTTTTCGTGGTCAACAACCTTTCGCGCCGTCATACGGCGCTCACACCGGCCGGCCTTGCCCTTCGCTGCGGCGAGCTCATCCTGCCCGCGGATCTCTGGCGGGAGCTCAACGTCTGTGCGCCCTTTGTGCGCGACACCATTCTCCTTCGCTGGGCACAGCAGTCGCATCGCTTGAGCGTTTTAGCCGGCCTCAAATTCACGAGCGGCGAAATTGTCGAAGCAATGCTGCCGGCACCGGACGGCCGAGACGTCGCCATTGCGCACGACGTCTATGCAGAAGGCATCCGATCAAAGGCGACGCACTGCGTCTGGACCGGCAAAATTCTTTCAAAAAGCTTCGCCGTGGATCATCTCCTCCCTTGGTCAAGAACGCACACAAACGATCTCTGGAACCTTGTGCCGACTTCGCTATCGGCCAATTCAAGCAAATCTGATCTTCTGCCGACAGTCGCGCTCATGGACCGCAGCGAAGACAGGATTATTGCCGCCTGGCGCCTACTTGAGCGCTCAAAGTTTCGGGACCTTTTCAGGGCGCAAGCAGAGAACGCCCTGTTCGGCCGTGAGCTGCCGCGCTCGCATTGGGAAACGCTTCTCTTTGACGCGGTAGTCCGCACGACCGACGAAGTTGCAAGGCAGTTTTCTGCCGGACGCTGGAATGGCTTGATGCCTGAAACCAACACTTCCTCGCTCTTTACGTAAAAATCCGCTCTTTTCGTCCAAATTTTTGGTAATATCTGCAACTCGCTCGAATGCACGAGAACGGAGGTGTGGCAGAGCGGTTGAATGCACCGGTCTTGAAAACCGGCGTCGGTTAATAGCCGATCGTGAGTTCGAATCTCACCGCCTCCGCCAAAAGGTCAGCCAGAAGTAATTGATGCTTCTGGCTTTTTTCTTGCCTATCGTCTGCGGCTCTAGCATTTCCAAGTAATTTCCTTTGCATTTGTCTGAACGTTCCGTGCGCTTTTCTGCACGTTATGGCATCCTAAGTGTGGGCACAAATGTGGGCACGGAAGATGAGTGAAAAAGTAACAGCAAAGAATTGCATGAGCCTGCCGACGGGTCGGCACGGTATTGAGCGCGGTCTGCACCTTCGTGTCAAACCGACAGGTGCGCGGTACTGGGTGCTTCGGTTCATGCTTGACGGCAAGCGATGCGACTATAACTTCGGCTCGCCTCCGGACATCACCCTGGCTATGGCAAAAACGCTTGCCGACCGAGCGAGAGCGCTCATTGCCCAGGGCATCGATCCTCGCAAGAAGGATGAAGAAGTCATGCCGACGTTCGCAGCCTGCGCTAAAGAAGCTATCGAAAACTTCCGAGAGGTCCGGAAGTGGAAAAACGCCAAACACGCAGCCCAGTGGACGACCACAGTAAGCACATATGCCGCGCCTATCTTCGGATCGAAACCGATAGACAAGGTGACGCGCGACGACGTGCTCGCCGCGCTCAAGCCTATCTGGGAGACCAAGACCGAAACTGCTGTCCGACTTCGAGGACGACTTGAGGCTATCTTCGAGTACGCACGGGCAAAGGGATACATCACCGGCTTGAATCCCGCCACATGGAAAGGCAACTTATCCCCCTTCCTGCCTCAAGAGACAAAGATTCACAAAGAGAAGCATCATCGTGCGCTTTCTTTCGAGATGATGCAGAAGGTCTTCCCGCAGCTCTACGCCAAGCAGACGATAGGCTTTCGCGCCATCTGCTTCGGCATCCTGACGGCCGCCAGAGCGCAAGAGTTCTTAGGCGCTAAGTGGGGAGAAATCGACTTCGACGCCAAGGTCTGGACGATTCCAGCCGCCCGCATGAAAGCCGGACTTGAGCATCGCGTGCCGCTATCTTCCCAGGCGGCCGAGATTCTGATGTCAGTTCGACCAGAAGCAGCTTCCCCAGATGACTTCGTCTTCCCGTCCCCGCGAAGTCACAAAGCTATGGCGATCGATGCCCCGCGAAAGATGCTGCGCGACGTGACCGGCGAGGACTACACAATGCACGGCTGCCGAAGCACCTTCCGCGATTGGTGCGAAGAGAACCTTATCCACACCTCTCTCTCCGAGAGAGCGCTTGCTCACGTCCCCGACTCGAAGGTCGTCCGTGCATACCAGCGAAGCGACCTGCTCGAGCAGCGCAGACCTGTCATGCAGCAATGGGCTGATGCCATCCTGATGCTGGCTCCTGAAATTTGATTTCGGACAAATATGTTTGATATGCCCATATCAATCTATTGTTATTCGATTGTTATGGGTATATGATTCAAACATCGAAAGCAAGGAGGCCCACATGAGAGGCGGTGCTAGAGAAGGAGCCGGACGACCGGCAAGCAGTCGGAAGTACTTCAAGATCCGGCTGACAGACGAAGAGATGCGGATGCTCCGCCTGATGGGCGGCTCCAAGTGGATACAAGATCAGATCAAAGCGATAGGGGACAAGAAAATGACGACGACGATCGACACAACGCGATTCACGGAAGAAGAGCAGGACGCCTTCATCGAAGGTTGGGAAGAAGCGGGCGGCGTGACTTATGACGCAGGCGGCGAAAATCCCTGCCCTTGGTGCTGCCCCTGGACCTACGGTGAAACCATCGAAGTGACGGGGTCCGACGTTAAAGACTGGGGACGCCAGTACTGGCTCCAGTGCAAGCCCGAAGTTGAAGCTGCCCTCGCAGAAGAAGCAGCCTCCGCTGACGAAGAATAAAGGCACAAAAAAAGAAGCCCCGCCGAGCATCAAAGCCCGACGGGGTTTCCTTTTAGCAGAGCCCGAAGAGCATAGCTCAGAGCGGGAAACTTACTATGACGAAAGACCTGGCTTGTTGCAGTCCTTTCGGATCCTGTGCCAGGTACGCTTGAGGTAACCCCACGGAGTGAGCGTCACCGCTTGCACGGGCTAAGCTTATGGGGTGTTGTTTCTGTATGCCCCCACGGCGCTCTACGCCGCAGGTGCGAAGTCTGATCCCCTCGGTCGTTCGACGCTGTCGGGCGCTACCCGACACCTCACGCAATTGCGCGGCAGTGGAGATCGGACGCGATCCGACCTTTTCGTCCTATCTGCCGAATCGGAAGGGGACGCTAATTTTAGCATGATTGTCGGTGAAATACCAAGATATGGTATGTGCAAAATTTGCACGCAACAAAAAGCCGCGCCCATTTTCCCAAGCGCGGCCCTCTGCTCGTGCCTCTACGGAGGCCGATGGTAAGTAAGGAGAATTTGCCTAAGGCAATTCTGTGCGGACCTATTTTACCAGCTGGATTAGCGCGTCGTGCTTTCCTGCGATCCCTGTAGCCAGCTCTCCGCCTCGCGCAAGAAGGTCTGTACATCGGACGAGTAAGCCCGCGCATCGGGCAGCGTCTTCGCCGTCAGCTCCGCCGGCAGCGGCTTTTGCTCTTCGCAAACGATTTTCGTAGGCGACGCGCACCCGCTCAGCATCAGCACGAAGATCAGCAGTATCACGGCGAGCGTCAGCCAGTGCGTCTTGCGCTGCAACCAGCTTCTTATAGGCTGCCCCGCCTTGCTCCGCTCGAAGCACGGCGGCCTGAAGCTGTAAATCTTTGATCTTGATCTCTCCACGATACGCCCCCAAGAGATAGCCGACGATTGCGCACGCGACCGCGCAGAGGATGCAGACGACGCGCTCGACCGTCATTCTTCAGCCCCGAAAAGCGGGTTGATCATGCCCGTCCACTGGCAGGTAAGGTACTTCTCGGGGAAATCCCAAAGCTTCCAGCCGAGATTCCCGCGCAAGCAGCGCTTCTTCGTCCACGGGTAGGCGTAGACGAAGTAAAGCTGAAAGTAGATCGCTTTCCCGTCGCGCTTCAGCTCGCGATAGCACCACCCGCTATGAAGAGGGGAATTGTCGGTTTCAGGATCGCCGCTCAATTCAAGCGTATCGGTCAGACGGCATTTCGCGCCTAGAACGTCGATGTCGAAGCCGTAGCAAACATTGCGCCAAAACCATGCCACCCTGCGCTTATAGGTGCTCCACCAGTCCGTTCCCGGATGCCGCTCCCAGTGCCCTTCGTCTCCGTCGCAATCGTTGTCGGGCGTCTGAAACCACCAGAGCCACTGCGGCAAATAACCGTCACCCTGCACAAAAAAAGGCAGAACTGGCGCAAGCAGTCTGCCTAGGATGCTCATAAAAAGAGAGAGCGGCCCGAGAGCCGCCCACTTTAAGTACATCATCTCAACCTCCGATGCACATCCGATATTCCGCTTCGCGTCGATTGACCAAGCCTTGAACTTTCTTTCCGCCCGAGTAGACCCATCGCCGGATCTCCTCGCATGCCCCGATGTAATCGCCGGCGTTCAGCTTCTTTACGAGCGTCGAAGAGCAGAAGGCGCCCGAGCCGATGTTGAAAGCAAGGGACGTATAGGCGTCCATTTCGCCTTGGCTCAGCGGCACCTTTACGCAGCGCTTCACTGCCGCCTCGGCTTCGCTCGTATCGCCTTTAAGCCACGCCAGCGCCTGATCCGGCGTGACCTTCTGTCCGACCTCTACCCCGTCGCCCGTATGTCCCCAGCCAGCTGTGGGGACATCTCCTTCGATAGGGATGTAGCCTCTGTCGCTGTATCCCTCATACCCGGTGATGGCAAGCAGCCCTGCAGCGCTGAGCGTTGCGGCTCCTATCGCGATTCTTTGCTTAATCCCCATCACCAAGCCTCTGCTTCAAACGAGCAATTTCTGATTCAAGGTCGTGGATCTTCTTTTCCTGGATCTTGTCGGTGATGTCATGGTCGCGAAGTATCCTCACTTGCACCCCATTGCGGACACCGCGATCCCGCCAGCGGCGCCGGAAATAGTCGATCGCATCAAAGACCTTCGGCGTGGAGTAGACGATCATCATCACGATGTAAATGAGCGTCCCCCACGTGATCAGGTCTTGGACGTTTGTGGAAAAGAACTCGACCGCGCCGGCGCCGACTGCCACCCCAGGAGAGGCCTTAGCCGCCCCTGTCATGGCCGAGCCTCCGAAGCTCGCCGCGACTTCCTTAACGGTTATCCGCCTTACGGATTCCCCTGCCTCTTCGCTCATAGCGAACTCCCAGCGGCCCGACGGCCTCAGATCAATGCAAACAGATAACCCGCGCCGCAGCCGAGAACAAAGCCGACGACGGTACCGATAACGGCCCAAACTAGCCGGACCTGTCGCCGCGCTTCGTTAGGGTTCTCAGCCGCTGTCTGCGCCCATTCGGCCTTGGCTTCGTCGAGCTTCTGCGATACGGCTTCCTGCGCTTCCTCGACGTTCGCGACGACCTCAAGCCCAAGCTCCTTCGCCTTAGCTTTCAGATCATCGATGAGCGTTTTAATCTGCTCGACTTTCTCCGCCTTGACGCTCTCCGCGTCCGTCAAAGCTTTCTGCGCTTCTTCGACGCCCGACCGTGCTTCTTCAAGCTCAGTCAAAGCGCCCTCAAGCGTCACTGTCTTTTCAGCCATAGCGGCCTCCTATAAAAAAATCCCCCTGATCGCTCAGAGGGACGGTTTCTTGTGCTCGCGCTTGATGCCTTTCGGATGCTCAGAGAAATTCAAGCGTTCTTCAAACTCTCCTTTCTTGCCGATATTGAAAAACGACTTAGGCCGGAAATAGCCCATTACGCGGGTATACACCTCGCACGGCTGGCGCTCTTCGTCATTTAGCTTGACTTCTTCGCTCATGCGTTTCTCCTACGAAAAAAGCCCCGCATTGCGAGGCTTCAGAATCTTTCTCTGGCTGTTAGTAGCCGCAGGCGTACCAGCTTTCTGTTCCGCTATTTGCAAGATCCGATCCTGTATTGAATCCCGTGCTCGTTTTATTCACAGATTGCCTGCCTTCTCCTGAAATGTAGAAGCCGACACCAAGTAGTAAATAGTCAGTGTCGCTGAAGGGTTTCGGAAAAGTGAATGTTTTATTCGTTGTTTCGACTACGCCGAGAGATCCTTGTTCGATCCATCCGTCGTTATAGACCGCATACCATGCCGATATTATCTGGCCTTTCTCGACGACATATCTCGATGGCCTCACACCAGCGCTCGATAGCTTCGTCTTGATCCAGTTGAGCGTCTTTAAAACATCGGCATTCGCCGTCGCTCTAGGCGTTGCGCTAAGCGTAGAAAGGGATGTTACCCCCCCCCATAGATGGTAATCCTTCGGCCATGATTAGCTCTCCTTGTATGCCGTCGGCGCTTCCGGCCACTCGATGTCACGCGGGAAGCCGTCTTGCTCGGGGAGATCGCGAAGCGCCGTGCGATACGCCTTGACGGCCTCAAGATCCTCGGCGCTGATCGGATAGTCCGGCATCAGCAGGTAGTCCGTTTGCGCGATCAGCTGATCACGGCGAGCACGCGCCATCGCGGCTAGATCGTCGTCCGTCGGCGCGGGGACTTCCTGAATCTGAAAGCGCCGCTGGCCGTCTTCGCCCGCTTCGATTTCGGCGATGAAGTACTTGCCGGACGCGTTGCAAAACTCTGCCGCTTCGGGCGGATACTCAGGCGAGAAGATTTGCCCGATCTCGAAAGTCTGTTCTGTCATCTTTGCTCCTTAATAGCCTGTTGCAATCCAACTAAACGATGTAGGAACCCCGAACCCAGCATCGTTAATTGAAAAACTAGATTTGCTTTTTGATTTAGTGAACGTCAAACCAACAACCCAAGTAATATCCGTATCGGTGCCGTTCGTTACGCTACCTATTCCAGTGAAAACCAACTGATAGTCGGCATTCGAAAACGATTTATGAAAAGATACAGTCGATCCTCGTGAAGATATACCGCCCTGTTCTATAAACCCATCGCTCCAAACACGGTACCAACTAGATCCGGAACGGTAAGTCTCGACAACTGTTGCTTCGGATGAACCGCCCTCCAATTGTCCCTTGATCCAATTCAGCGTTTTGAGAACCGTCGGATCTGAGGCGGCAGTTGACAAACTATTGACATTGCCCCCCCATTGATTTCAGTTATTGACACAACTACCTCCATTTAGTATCCGAAAGCGATGATTGATATCGTCGCACTTTCCGAAAATCCAGGATAGATTTTTACGTTTGAAGTTTCTATCGAAGACACTTTCCCCGGATTATTCCATTCCTTATCCGCTCCGCCTGAAAGGATGTACCCATTAACGGAGTAATTAGTGCTTGAAAAGGTCTTAGGCCATGTAACGGTTGTGGTTGCGTTGCCGCTTACAGAAATCCTTGTCCCTTGCTCAATAAAGCCATCTGACCATACCCGATACCATTTATATCCGGATTTGTAAGTCGAAACGATCGTCGCTTCTCCGCCAGAACTCCCCGCGCGATCCCACAAAGCTTCAAGCGCTTTTAAAACATCTGCATTACTTGGCATATCAGCTGATATTGTTTTCTGAGTTGAACTGCTGGAATGCGGCCAAGATAGAGGCCGCCGTCTGATCCGAAACTACGAGGCTGAGCGTAACGTTCGCAGAGCCGTCGAAGCTCGTCGAGCCGCTTGCGTCGCCCGTCACCGTGATCGTCCTAGCCGTCTTAAGCTTGGTCGCTGTCGCAGCATTGCCCGTACACGCCGCCGCAGTGTCTGCGCTTCCCGCGCTTACCGCCTTGGCGTTGATGCCGAGGTACGTCGTCTGCGCATCGGCCTTCGTGAGGTACGGCGTCAGATCCGGATCAGGGACTTGGTCGGCGGAAATTGCGCCGATGTTGGTTCGAGCCTGTTGCTGTTGCTCTGCCGTGAGCGTCTGCGGATCGTAGACAACCGCGTGCGCATTGGCCGAAGCGTACTGTTGAGCCAAATCGCGAGCGGCCTCTGCGGCAGTCTGCGCGTTCTGCGCAGCTGTTGCCGATCCTGCCGCCGCTGTAGCCGAATTGGCGGCATTCGTCGCGCTAGTTGAAGCCTGACCTGCCGATGTCGAAGCCGCGCTTGCTGACCCTGCCGCGTCATTCTTAGACGTAGCCGCCTGCGAGGCAGAAGTCGCCGCCGCAGACGCGCTTGTCGCCGCTTCACTGGCTGAACCTTGAGCCGCTGTCGCCGACTGCTGGGCCGCTGAAGCGCTAGAAGCCGCCGCTTTCTGAGAGTTGAGCGCCGCAGAGGCCGAATCTTCTGCCGCGTCCTCGCTATCCTTCGCGGCATTCTGCGAAGAAAGAGCCGCTGAAGCAGAAGAAGCTGCCGCTGATGCAGAGCCGGATGCCGCATTCTCGCTGTTCTTGGCGTTCGTCTCAGAAGTCGCCGCCGCCTGCTGGCTGGTTGCCGCCGCTGATGCGGACGAAGCCGCAGCGTCTTCGCTGTCAGAAGCAGCCGAAGCGGATGCCGCCGCCTGCTGAGCGTAGTACTTGGACGAGTAGTCAACAGGCGTACCTTCTTCGGTGCCGTCGTCAGTGACCATGCCGTCCATTTTGACGGCCCAATCTTGAGCAAGATTCGCGCTGTTGTCTGCCGCCTGTGCCGATGTAGCCGCCGCAGAAGCGCTCGAAGATGCCGCGTTGGCCTGATCGGTCGCCGTCTGAACAAGGCCCTGAATGGCCTGTACGTCGGCGTCCGTATCCTGCACGGCGTTCTGTGCAATCTGCAGCGCGTTCTCCGCAGTTGCTTGCGCGGCCTGCGCGGTTTGAACCGCGCTGTTTGCAGTAGAGATCGCAGTCTGCGAATTGCCCAAGGCGTTGTTAGCCGTGTTGTTCGCGGCATTGGCCGTCGTAACGGCCTGCGAGGCATTCGTGCTCGCTTCGCCCGCCGTCTGCACGGCCTGCGACGCGCTCGATACCGCCTGCTGAATGCTTGATTCCCAGCCGTTGACAAGGATCGTCAAAGAATTGACGCTCCCCAGCGCAGAGTTCGCCGTTGCAACTGCAGCGGCCGCGTTCTGCTGAGCGGTGTTCGCGGTAGATAGTGCTTCTTCGGCCTTACTTAGAGCCTCTGTCGCGTCCGTCGTCGCCTCGAACATGTACTGCCCGAGATCGTTGATTGCGTCCTCGGTCTGCGTCAAAACCGACTGCCCGCTGATCGTTCCGACGGGCGTTTTGACGTAATGGAAATTAAAGTGTTCTGAGGCCATTTAGCTCACCGTGATGAAAGCGAACTGACTGAGAATCGAATCGTCTTCTTCGTCGTTCGACGTAACCGTGATTCGCGTTGAAGACGTGATCGTCCGCGAGATGTTCAAATAGCCTGCCTGCATGATCGCGGTCGAATAGCCGTGACCGCTGCCGCCCGTTCGCCTTGATTGCCAAGTGAGCGTGATCGTTCCGACCGAACTGCCGTCAACTGAAACCGTGTAGGAACGCGTCGCACTCGTCCACAAAGCGAGGAATTTATTGCAGTAGACGACGACCGTTACCTGAGACGCGTTGACGCCGGGCGTATAGGTGGAGCCGGTGCTTAGCGCTCGCGAGGCCGATACGGCGATGCCGCCGACGGCTGTTGAGACTTGCTGTTGGACTTCAGCCTTGGAGTACACACCGATGTTGTCGCGTGCCTGCTGTTGCTGTGTGGCGTTCAGCCCCTGCGCTTGGTCGAAGCGGACGAAGCCGGAGATGTCGCTACTCTGAATCGCGCCGATATTCGTACGCGCCTGCAGCTTCTCTTCGTCCGTCAAGTTCTGCTGCTTGTCGAACGCAACAAATCCCTTAATAGCGTCCATCAGCTGGTTGTAGACTTCCTGCACGCTCGGGACGTTGATATTCTGCCGCGCCTGCGCCTGCTGTTCGGTCGTCAGGCTCTGCGGCCCGTCCCATCGAACTTCGCCGCTATCCTGCGTCTTCCAGTACTCGGAAGCCCCGTCAGAGTTCGGCGCGATTACCGTAGATGCTGGCCCGTTGGCCTTTATGCATCGGTACTTGACACCGTTCGCAAAGACTTCGTTGTTAGGCTCGTAGTCGAGCGAGGCGGAGTACTGCATCAGCCCGCCCTGCTGATACCAAATCAGCATCTGCGAGAGCAAGTAAAGAGCCCCGTTGAAGTCCTCTCGCTTAGGCGGCACGCCACCCTCACCAATTGGCTTTGAAGTCCACTCGTCCCAGCCTCCTTCCTGACTGAGGCGGCCCGTTCCGGCTTCCATTGCCGTTGCAGGCGGGATCGTCTTATCGCCGCTTGCCGCAATGGGCGTCGTTAAAAGGTACTGCGGATAGTTGCTCATGGTTTCCCCGTAAAAAGAAACCCCGCAGAGCCGAAGCAGTGCGGGGTATTTCTTTGAGTTCTTTTTTACTGCATTCCTATCGTTCTGCCCGGGTTAAATACGCCTTGATCGAACGGTAAAAGATCGCTGCCCAGAAACCCGAAAATTTTCTCATCGGGGTAGATAATGAGGAAGTTCGTAAGCACGCCGGCAGGTCGATTTAAAAGCCCGTAAGTTTCTAGTATTTGTGCCTGCAAATCCGAAATAGCTCCAATAACGACTATGCTTTGAATTTCCATTGTCTGATAGTCCACTACAAACACGCGAGTATCAGTCAACTGGCTCAACATTTGATTCATTGTGGAAGCTGTTGCATCTGCGAGGTTGCAGCGTGCCCGATAGAACAGCAAGAAACGAAAATAATCGTCATCAAAACGATAGTATTCGCCGACAACTTTCAAGAGACGATCTACGCCAACTCTTTGTCCCCACCAGTCGAGGTAGACGCCCTTTGCCGTCTGCATGTCAGCGACCATCGAAGACAGGTTCGCCAGATCCTGCGTCGCATCGATCTGTGACTGAAATACGCTGCCTGCACCTTTGAAGCGCTGGCCGTGCGCGTACTGGCTCTGCAGTGCCGTGCTCGTCGGATCAGCGAAGTCGGCCATCTCTTCGACGGCTTCGACCGACAGGATGTCTTCCCATGTCTGCGTGCTCGTCATGCCCCGCCCCCAAAGATCAGCGTGATCGTGTCGTCAGAGATCGCAGGCGATTCGTCTGCAGGCACTTCAACCGAAGTCGATAGCGGACCGCTTCCGAGGCCGATGAGGATGTCCTTGATCGGCGCGTCCGTGACGTTCATCACACACGGATAGAAGCGCGACGCATAGACGGTCGTCGCCAGCTTCACGCGTCCATTCGAACCCTCGCCGAGGAAGTCTTCCGTGATCGCCCGCTTCACTGCCGCCTGCGTCGTCTCGTCCATGTCCTCGTCGAAGAAGGTCACCTGAATCTTGAAGTCTTCTGCGGTCGGACGGACGATCTTGTAGCTGTAAGTGGCATTGAAGTGCTCGGTGTCCACATAGGTGACGGTCGTCGTGCCCGTCGTGCCGCATCCTGCGCTCTTGCGCTCGAAAAGCGTCTTTGCGATCGCTTCATCGTCGCCGCCCACGATGCAGACCGCGATGCTGTGCGCGTCCACCGTCAGCGAGTACTGCACCTGCGCTTGATTCGTGTAGTTCTCAAGCACGACCACATCAAGCACGCCGTCAAGCTCTGCGAGGTTGCTTTGGATGTTTGACACAGTCCCGTTTGCGTTGATGGCGTAGGACTGAAGCATCCGCTGATACAGCTCGCCGTCCGCTTCGATGACTCGACCCGTGATGCCGGCAGCCGGATTCGTCACGCTGTCCCATCCGGCTACGACCGTGACGATCTTCGTCACCGTCCCTGCGCCGATCTCAATCTCGCCGTGCTCGACGGTCGAGAAGGTCGTATCGACGGAACCAGAGTCGGGGATAGTCACGCCGCCGCCAACCGAGTGCCGGAGCTGATTCCCCTGCGTGTCCTGCACGATCGCGCCATAGGGAATCACCGTCCCCTTGAGGCCCGTGCAGGTACAGCCGACGATAGTCGGTTCTGAAGCCTTTCGGTCGAGTCCATAGAGCGCCGCAAGCTGGTCAAGCCAGATGCCCGTAGCCTGGCGAGGACTGAGCTGAGATCCGAGGAAAGCAACCTCGGCATTCTTCGCTTCGATCTCTGCCGCCACAAGGTCGATCACCTGCCCCAGCGGACTCGTCGGATCGACGTTGATCTCCGGATCTGAGGCCGACCGTCTCAGCGCCTGCTGAAGCGCTTCCGCCAAGTCTTCGCGGACGGTTCGCGTCGTCGGGACGACGATCCCAGTCTGCGGATCAAAAGACACTGATGCCACTTCCGGCCTCCGTTGTAATCGTGATTTTCCCGTGAAGCTTCCGCGTACTCTCGTCCACTTCTTCGATGTCGATGCTTTCCACGCTCAGCACGCCCGGCACGCGAAGGGCTGCCGTCCTCAGACGGTCCCTAAGAACTGCTTCCTGCAGCGGCCGGCCGAGCTGATCCGTGAACCAATCGATCCCCTCGTCGTATCTGAAGTAGGCATCATGCAGAAACAACCTCGCCTCATTCGATACGTCCTGGCAGATGGCTTCGGCCGAGCGAAGCTCGCGCGGGTTGCCGTTCTCGTCGATGTCGAGATCCCAGTCGCTGGTGAGTCCCCAGGTGAAAGCTGTGTGCGTCATTGCGGACCTCCCGTCGTGCTTCCGCCGCTCTCGACGCCGCTGTGGACGTGAGTCTTGAGACTGATCCCGTCTGCCGTAACGTCGCCGGACACAACCGCGCCGGAACCTCCGCTCACAGCCAGGCCGCCGGATCCTGTGATATGGCCGTCCACCTGAAGCGTTCCCGTGATGTGCGTATCTGGCGTGTCGATCGTGACTGCCGATGAGGCTGTGATCGTCGCGGTCGCAGTGTTCACGTCACAGGTCGATGAGGCGTTGACCGTTGCCGCCGTCGTGTTGACGACGACCGTCTGAGGCGCTGTGACCGTCACGTCGCCCGTGTCCTCGATGCGGATGAAGGTTTTTGGCTTCTGCCCCCAAAAGCCTCCGATATAGAAGCCGTCCGACATGTCGAAGCATCGGAAGCTTCCGGGACCTACCGGTTCCGTGCCCCCACTGAGGCGCGATACGTCCTGCTGGGCAAAGATCGCGAGTCCTACGTCGCCCACCTTCGGATCGCAGATCACGGCTGCCGTTCCGTGCTGATAACGAAAGTAAGGCAGGTGTGGGATGCTCACCGGATCGAGCGTCGTGCCGTCAGCCGCCGTCTGGCAGATGAGCGGAGTCGCATCGACGTAGAGCGCCCCGCTTCCATCTGCCGCACGGTCTACGCGATCCACGCGCACAGGAATCGCCGTCGAGACCATCCGCTTGATGATCTGTCGGACGAAGAAGTCCTGCGCATTGAATCCGGATCCGTAGGAGCTGATCTTGGCATTCTGTTTGAGTTGTTCGGCCATTACGCCTCCATCCATGTGCCTGAAGCCGTCGTCCGCCAGGGACCGCCGCCAGGGCAGTTCACCGCAAGATCGTGCGTCACCGCGTAGATCTTCCACAGCCCCGTCGCTCGAGGCATGCCCGAAGAGATGCGCATCAGGCCCGCGACTCGAAGCTCAGGCCGGAAGAAGCACGTCACCTGAATACCCATGCTGTCGAAGGATGGATACCCGATCTCGCCCGTCTGCGGGTTGATGATCTGGGCGTTTGAGAGCGGTATTTCTTCACCTCTCGCACTGCCCGTCGCGACGAGCGACATCTCGCCGTCGTCCATGATCAGGTCGGCCCCGACGGTATTCGCCACCCACTCGGCCTTGCTGATCGGATCGCCGCTGATCACGCAGTTCTGAAGCGAAGCCGTTACGCCGTAGCTTCGATAGCTCATGCCGGCCTGCTCGGCAAAGCTCTGCATCAGCGAGTCCACCGTCTGCTCGCCGGATACGGCCAGCGGCCCGATGGGCATCAGCTTCGGATAGGCAGCCGTGATCGCTTCGATCTGCATGACAGGCGAAGGCGCGGCATTCATGTCCGGCGCAGCGTTCATGATCTCGCCCTGAAAGACGACCGAAAGCGACTGTCCTGACTCGCCGGCCGCGACCTCGATCAGGTTCCTGCGAAGCGACAGCGCGTCGAAGGAGAGCATCGTGAGATGCGACATCTGCGACTCGGAGAGGCCGAAGATCGCGATGCTCGCTTTCGGAAGCTCGGGCGAACCCTGCTTCGTGATGTGCACCTGCATCGCGTGCTCGGTGAAGATCATCTGCGATCCGGTTCCGGTCCCGTCGTCGATCGTGATCGTGATCCGCATCGCCTTTGGGGTGTAGCTGTCACTCATCGTCTGCTTCCTCGTAGACCAAGCGCCAGCGGTCGGCTAATCCCTCGTACTGAGGCGGCTCGTCGCCCTGCATGTCTTCCCACCAGATCTTCGTGAGCGCTGTGATCTGCGTCCACGGCACGATGCTCTGGCCGTTCCTTGCCGCGACGTTGTTCGCCACCTCCACGCCGTCCACCATGAGCGACGTGAAGAGGCGCGTGCCCATCTGCCGAACCGTGATCCGGCAGTTCTGGCCGTTGATGACCTCGCTCACGATCTGATAAGGGATCGCGGAAAGAGGTATGTACTTAAGAGCCATTGAAGATCCTCGTGAGCGTTGTCTGATCGCGGGACTGCACGCGACCCATATCCACAGGATCGCTGCTGGTCGCGTTCTTCGGCGACCAGGCAACCTGCTGAGATCCCGTCTGCACCGATCTGATGCGAAGGAAGGTCAGCTCGCAGATCAGGCTCGACGCGTTCCTGGCGACCGTGCGGCTCTGTGAGATCGTCTCAAGCGCCAGGCTGTCCACCACAAAGTACGGCGTCACCAGCGTGCACAGGCTGCCCCTGCCGACGCCCTGCTTGAGCGCCCTCAGATCAGCAAGTGCCGCAGCCTGAATTGACGGATCGCCGTCAATCGCAAGCGATAAGACGACCGAGTCCGGCTGTTGCACTTTGTTGTAGGCGGCCAGCTGTCCGCCTTCGATTGGCTCCGTCAGCACCTGAGACTGCTCGCCGACCGAGCACTCCGTGATGCCGACGTACTCGCAGATCGGCTGGCTCCGGGCGTTCAGAATCGCCCATGTCGAAAAGTCTTTAGAAGGCATCTCGTCCTCTACTTCGCATTCCAGCCGCGCGTGCTCTGGCCGATAAGATCTGCCGTGCGATTCGCGCCGAGCGTCACAGTCGATCCGACGCGGTTCGCGATCGCTTGCGGGTTCTGGTAGCCGGTGAAGTTGTTCGTGAGGTTCACGGTCGCCTGCGTCGAGTAGGTCGATCCCTGAGCCCCCATGAGGCCGACGCGTGCCGCCACTCGCTCGCGAGCACGCGGATCAGCTACGATCGAACCCTGCTCGCCCTCGCTCTCGTCATCGTCGCCGAAGCCGAAGAACTTCCCGACGCCCTTGATCGCAGACTTAATCGGCTCTGCGACGTAATCGACGATCAGATCCTTCCACTTGGCGAACCACCCCGTGACGGCTTCCCACGTCGCATCGAGCGCCGCAGACATCGCGTCCTTCATGCCGCTGAAGGCGTTCCCCAGCGGCTCGACGATGTTCTTGTCGATGAGATCGACCCAGCCCGTGAACCAGTTCTGTACGGACGCCCAGGCATCGCTGAGCGCCTTGCCGATGGTCTCGCCGAGCGCTCCCATCTTGGCGTCAAGATCGTCGAGGTATGCCTTGGCGTTCTCGCAGAAGTCGTCGAAGCCTTTCTTGAGATCCTTGACCCACTGCCAGAGCGACGTGATGCCTGCGATGACAGCGACGACCGCTGCGGCAACCACACCGAGCACCACTGCGACGCCCTTAAAGGCCAGCTTCACAGCGTCGCCGATAAGCGGCTTCAGCGCCTCCCACAGCTCCTTGCATCCGTCAATGAAGCCGCCCACAGCTTCGCGCACCGACTCGATCTCGTCGTCGGTCATGCCGAACTGGCGAAGCAGCCTTTCGAAGGCGGAGTCTGCACCCTCAGCGAAGCCGATCAGGTCGTCGATGGCAAGCGCAAGGGCTGCCACCCCTGCGGCTATTGCCGCGACCGGCAGAAAGCTTGTCTTAAGCGCCAGGCCGAAAGCCTTGACCGCACCGACGACATCCTTGATCGACTTAAGCTGCTTCGCGCCGAAGACCACCAGAAGTCCTGCACCAAGCAAAGCAAAGACTCTGATGTTCTCCCGCACGATTCGGATGAGCCCCGTCAGCATCTCGACGACGCCCTTCACTGCCGGCATCACGCCGCGAATTAGCGTGTTGCCGACATCCTGCGCGGACGACTTGAAGTCCATCCACGCAACCTTGAAGGCGCGGGCGTTCTTCGCGTCCTGCGACGTGAAGGCGGTCTTGCGGTACTTATCGACGAGCTTGTCGGCGGCCTTCTGTCCTTCGAGGAAGACAGGGATCGCGTCATAGGCCACGCCCTGCGCACGCAGATACGCCTGCGCCTGGCGTCGCGTCATGCCTTCGATCTTCTCGCCGAGCTTGAAGAACTCCTCGGCCGGACGGCCCGTCTGGTCGTAGTAGGCCTTGAGGCTGTCGAAGAGCGCTTCTGCGGAACCGCCTGCGGCTTCATTGGCTTTCGCCCAGGCATCAAGATCATCGACCGAAATGCCAAGCTGCTGGGATAGCTTTCCGAGCGCGTCCGACTGCTCGACGTAGTTTGAGAAAGCCTGAACGCCGCCCGCCATCAGGCCGAGCACGCCAACAACTTCCGCGATCTTGCCCTTAAGACCGTCGAAGATCGAGCCGAGGCCGCCGAACCCCGTCTTGACTTCCTGCGCCGCTTTCTGCGAAGCCTTGCCTACGTCGTCAAGGCCGTCGGCAATCTTGCTCACGCCGGAAGCGGAAGCAGCCGATGCCGCAGCGCTGGCATCTCCGACTTCAGACAATCCCTGCTTCGCAGACTGAAGAGCGCCTTCTACTTCTTTCTTTGCTTCTTGCAGGCCTTCGGACAGCTCCTTAGCGTCCAGTCCTACTGCAATCGCAAACTCTTCAACGTATTCAGCCATCAGTCTTCCTTCTGTCGAGTGGAAAGCCACTCGTGGTAGTTGCGAAGCATGAGGACCTCATCGAGGTCGTAGATGTCCTCAAGGGAGTAAAAGGTTTGCGCCTCCCTGAGCGTGCATAGGCGTGAGGAGACGACGCGCCCGCACGTCGGAGGGAGGTTCGCAAAAGTTGCTACGCCTCTGACTTGAGCGAGGTCAGCACGCCACGCATCGACGTAAGGAAGTTCCGCCACCCGCCGCCACCGAAAAAACCGAAGTTCGCCTGCAGTGCGGCCATCTTGATGATGAAGACGGTCGTCGGATAGTCCACCTTGCCCGCAAGCGTGTCGGCCGTCACGTCGATAGCCGCGCCGCCTTCCGTTTCGATCTGCACACACTGAATGAGGCTGTCCCAGAGGGGAGCAACCTTGTCGTAATCGACCGAATTGAGCGCAGAGGCGATGTCTTCAGGCTTGCCGGACTCGACAGCGCCGAAGAGGCCCGCGCCCACAGCAAAGATCGCCTTCATTAGCCAGCGCTCGGCCTTTACGGCATCCATCGGCGTGATCCGGACCTTGATGTCGCGCTCGCCGTCCTTGACAGTAATTCGCTTTACTTCACGCATCAGTAGACAGCCCTAAAGGTGAACTGATAGACAAGCGGATCCTGCACGCGGTTCACGCCCGGCATCGACTGCGAGTTCGTGAGCACACCTTCTACGAAGCGATAGGTGCGGCCCGTAGCCGGAAGCGTCACCGTGAGGTTCACTTCGAGGGGCGAGCGAGTGGAGCGCTGCGCCTGCACCAGCTGGCGGAGATAGGGGAGCGACGGCGATGTCGGCTGAAGCGTGATGCTCACCGTCTGCAGGTTGGGCGTATAGCCCACCACCATGTGGCCGTCGAGCGTCGGCTCGGCCTGCACGTCCTGCACTGCTTCCGCGACGATGCCCGCATCCGTGGAGAACTGCTCGAGCGCGAAGCCGGCAGGAGCCACATCTTCGATGGTCATCCACGCCGATACGTTCGCAGAGGTCTTGTTGTTGATAGCCATGTGAGACTCCAAGAAAAAGGCGGTCCGAAGACCGCCGTAGGATTAGAGCACTGCGATGACCGGCATCTCGACCGTCTGGATCGAGCCGGCATAGGCAAAGTAGAGGTTCATGACAGGCGTGCCTCGATTGGCTCGCACGACAGCTTCAGGATCTTCGACCTGCAAGTAGAACCCATTGGTCTCGATGTCGTCGGCCGCCTCGCTGTCGCCCGTCTCCTGCAGGATCTGCACGCGCTGGCTTTCGCTGAGCGAGATGCCCGTGTCAATCACGCCCACATTCATGGCCGCGTTGATCGGATCCTGAATCCACGACTCGATGATCGTGTAGCCGCGCTGGGTGTACGGCACGCGGTTCACGGAAGCGAAGCCGTCCATGATCGAGCGCTGAATCTTCGCGCGGAACCAAATCATGCCGACAAGCACGTCGTACCAGCCATAGAAGTCAGACGAGAGCTGGCCCCGATTGGCAAACTGAAACTGCGCGTTGCGCGTCGCAAACTGTCCGACATAGCTGACTCGAATCGCATCGAGCGCTTCAGCCTGAGCCTGCGATGTAACGGTCGGCGTCAGGCCGCTGGCGCTCTTGCCGAAAATCACCTTCATTCCCTGGTTCTGCTGCCAGGCGATCGAAGCAGGATAGGCCAGCGCAAAAGCGGCAGCCGTGAAGTCGGCAGCGTAGATCGAGAAGACCGTGTCGTATTTATCGACCATGCCAGCCGCAATCGTCGTGTCCTGCGTGAGCGGATCGGCCATCTTGGCGTCGCTCGACCAGAAGACGAAGATGTAGTCGTCATCAATGTCGGCCCAAGCGGCATAGGCTTCGGCTTCTTCTGCTTCCGTGATCTCCCAGACCGTCGTGAACTGCGTCCAGTTGCTGGTGACGCCGCAGATGGCGTCCATGTTCGCGGCTTCCGTCATCGCGGCACAGCCCTGCGAGAGGACAGCGCCTGCATCTTCCGTCAGCCCCAAGAGTTCGCTCAGATCCGTGCCGCTGTCGCCGGCCGATGCGAAGCTGATCGTGGACGATGCGCCCGTCGTTTCGGACGTGAAGGTAAAGGTGTTCGTAACCGAGTCGTACGTACCTGCCACGCCCGTGATGGCCGTCGCGATCTTTTCTGCGGCATCAGAGAGCGACGTAGCAGACGACAGATCGACGCTCGAGGCCGTCTTCTGCGTGCCGTCCACCGTGATCTTCAGAGCGCCGTCCGTCACTTTCTTCAACGCCGCCAGATCGACCGTCAGCGTCGCGCTGCGGATCCAAGCTGCCGCCGCCTCATCTACGCGTCGAGCGATGATGAGCGAAGAAGGCGCATGTTGCTGATTCGTGAGGCCCGTGAAGTACTGATGAGCAAAGGCCGTCTCATCGGCTTCAGGACCGAAGAAGTCGGCCACTGCAGAAGCAGAGCCAAAAGCGATCGCAGGCTTGTCCGCAGGGATCCGAGCGGACTTCGTCAGGAGACAGCCATTCGTCTCGAGGTCGGTCGAGCCGCCCGTGATGGTTCGCGGGGGGAGCGATACAAGGTACTTTGCATTGATTGACATAGTTGTCCTCAAGGTTTGAAGTGGACATCGACGTTTTTCAGCCGCACGTCCACAGCGCTGAAGAAGTCCTGAGCGACTTCCACCCGCTTCCAGTAGCCCAGATGGATGACGAGCATCCACCTGCTCACGTACTGCCCGCTGTCGATCACAGCGCTCAGGTTCTGCACCGTGTCCGAGTAGAGGCAGTCGATGTCGTACTTAAGAAAGTGCGCTACGCCGACCGAGGATCTGGCAACCGTCTCGAAGGTCGCCGCTCTCTGCCGGGCGTCGAAAAGATTGGTTGAGTAGCAGTCGATCTGCACGTCGAGATCGACATACTCTCGAAGCTCCTGCGTGTCCGGCCCGTCGCGCTCGTATCTCTCGATCGTCGTGCCGCTTCGCGTCTGGCTGATCGGCGTCACGATGCAGACATCGTTACCGTCTGCTGGTAGCGAGATGCGATTGCCGAAGCCGGCAAGCACGTGCATGTTGTCGGCAAGCGCAGGCGTCGCGTATGTCGTACAGAAGTCGATCAGCGCACTAAGGAGCTTCTGTGTCGTCAGGTCCGTCGTCGGCATCTTCCACCTGCATAGAAATGGGCGTCTGCTGCATGACTGCAAGCACTGAGGCCCAGCCTTCATGCGTGAAGTCTTCGAGCACGTCCGTGATCAGCCACCAGCACTCAAGGTCGTCTTGGATCAGGTCGCCGGATCTGCCGAGCGGCCGCCACATCGCCCAGGGGCGAGCGGCCGGATCGTAGTCAGCATAGAGATAGACGCGCCGCGTCGATGTCGTGACGTTGACTTTCTCGAAGTGCTGAAGCACATCCGCAGAGACACTTTGAAACTGCGCCTTGATGTCTTTAGGTGCGGCATACACAGGGACCGTGTCGCCGCGCTCAGAGCGCACTTGCTCTCCTGTCGCGCGGTAGATCTTGCACGGCTTGTCCCTGGCTACCGTCGTCACAGCGCCGCGCACAATGTCATGCAGGTTCATTTCCGGATCTCCGTGTTGATGGACTTGTACAGCGCCGTCGTCTCGATCAGAGGCGTATCTGTGTGCTCAAGACCTAGGCGCTTCTTTCTCGCCACGGTCGCAGGCGCGTTCGGCGTAAATTCCCCAGCCTTGATCGTCGCCATGATGTCTGTGCGGAGCTTGTTTCTGATCTTCTCGAGCGCTTCTTCAGGCGTCACGCCCGCAGAGATGAACTGCTTCAGCAGCGCTTTCCACTCCGCGCTGTGCTCGTTCACCGTGTTGCGCATGAATGGACGCGCGGGTATACGCTCGGTTCCGTATTCGTTCACCATCGCGTAGTAAGCGACGCTGTCGCCCTTCTCGTTGGTCGCGCCTTTGAGCACGCCAGCGACGAGCGTTGCGGAACCTTTGAGCCGGATCTCGCCGAGCGTCTTGCCTTTCTTGATCTCGACCTTCATGTCAGCCGCCGAAGTAAAAATGCTCGACGCCGAAGTAGATCGGGCCGGATCCGTAGCGACGAAGGATCTGCCACGCCTGCGCCCCGCAAGGCGTAGACATCCACCACGCTGGGTCGTTCGCATCAGCAAGCGACTGGAAGCCTGTAGAGACCGAACCTTCGGCGGCATTGCCGAGTGGCCCCGCTTGCGTCGGCCCCCACATCAGGCTCTGCGTCGCGATGTGGCAGGTGACGAGATCAAGCACGATCTGCCGCGTCAGGATCGGAGGCGTCTCGTCAGGCTCGTAAGGGATGAGACAGTCGTCCCCGTTGCACACCAGCTCGCACGCCTGAGCGAAGCACGCCTCAAGCGCCTCATCCGTGAAGCGCTCCTCATCAGTGAAGCCCGGATGCAGCGCTCGGAACTTTTCGACATCGAAGACAACCGTCGCCATCTCTTAGCCCTCTTCCTGCTCGATCGGATCGTCGCCGGTCTTGGCGTCCGCGTTGTCGATCGCGTAGTTGATCGCCTTTGTTTCCTTGTCGCGCACCTGAATTCGGCCTGACTTGAACCAAGGCGCGTAGGTCTTTCCGTAGATTCGCATCACCTCATCCCAGAGGGCTTTGTCCACGGTCGTGACGCCGTAGCCGCCAGGCGGAAGAGCGCCGCCATCTGCATTCGCGAGATAGACGCCATTGCCGACGATCGTCACTGATCGGCCGCGCGGCAAGAGAAAGGTTTGATTGGATCGAGAGCGGAAAAGCACCGATACAGTCTCAGCCGTCTTTGACTGCTTGCTCACGCTCACCGTGGAGTCGCCGGTTCCTATTGTTCGCACCTTCGGAGCACTCGGTGCTCGCTTCGTCGTCGCCTTCTTAGTCGTCATGTCTGTGTCTCCTTAATAAAAAAAGGGGAGAGGCCGAAACCCCTCCCCTTAGCTCAGGCGTTGAGCGTCAATCTTCAGACTTCTGAATGCCCGTCATTCTGGCGATTGCGAACGGCCGGAAGAGCAAGCAGCCGGTCGTCGAAGAGCCCCACTTCTGGGACATGCTCGAATGTTCGAGCACGACGCGATAGGTCTTCAGCTTGTCGAGGAAGCCGAAGGCCGCGGTCTTCTTGCCAGCGACTTCAGGCGCGATGAGCATCGCCGTGCAGACGCCTTCCTCATCCTCCATCTGCGGGATCGAAAGGATCTCAAGATTCGGGAAGAAGCCCTTGAGCGTCTGAAGCACCGGAGCCACGCCGAGGTCGGTGACCTTGGCGAGGTAAGCAAAGATGCTCGGCGGAACGCAAAGCTTCAGCGGGGAGTTGAAGTCGATGTATCCGGCAGACGCGCCTGCGATCTGGTTGAAGAGCGCAAGGATGTCGTTGTAGATCTGAACGCCGGTCTTGTCTTCCCAAGCCGTCGAAGTGGTCGAAGCACCCGTCGAGATGCTTGCGGGCGTGATGGCCGCAGGCAATGCCGGATCGTTGAGCAGGCCGTAGATCGTCTTGCCAGCAACCCCGTAGAAGTTGAAGAGGTTCTGATCGATCTGGATCGCGCGGGCTGCAGCTTCCTGCTTCATGCTGAGCAGGTTCAGCTTTTCGGCTGCCGTCAGCTCCTGCTCGAGGTCGCCGCACTGGATGAAGGTCTGGAACTTGTACGTGTCGCGCACGCACATATCGACGTTCACATCCGAAGTCGGACCACGGCCGAAGTCCGTGTACGCCGTCGTGCGGCCGACGTACTCAGCCACCGGGAAGAGCGTCTGGGTGTCCTTCCAGTCGCCGCGCTTTTCTTCGCCGAAGATCTGCGTCGAAAGCATCGGAGCCTGCAGGATCTCGACGACTTCAGGCGAGTAGAAGGTCGAGAAGAGAGCCGGGACGTTTACATTTGCCGTCGTCTGAAGCGCCGCGTCCATTGCGATCTTGGCCGTGTCGCCCTGCGTCGGCAGAAGCTTGCCGCCCCCAAGATCGAAGCCGAGGCGACGGAGTTTTTCGAGTTCGTTCATGCTGTTTCCTCCTTAAGCGCCAGCGCCTTCGACCGTGACAGCCGCGTTCTGGTTGCTGATGAGCACCAGGGAATTGGCCGTCGTGCCGAGAACCTCGACCACGCGGAAGTTCGTGATGGTCTTGCCGCTCTGCGTGGTGTTCGCCGTAGCGGTCGAGATCGAGCCGTCCGTCTGAGAGGCGAAGACGTAATCGCCCACCTTCGCGGAGGCGTTCGTCGCAGAGACGTAGAACTTCCCGTTCGTGGCGATCTGAAGGTAAGAACCCTTCGCGACCTTTAGCGATCCGGTGTAGTCGGTGCCGACGTACTGGCGAGTGAAGACCACAAGGCCGGCGACCATACCCGTGCCGGACGGAGCGACCTTCGTGGCGTCAGTGCCGTCGAAGAAGACAAAGTTGCCGACCGTCACATCGGCGGTCGCCTGGCGCGTAAGCGCCGTGTAGTGGGTCTCGATGACAGAGGTCGGCATGCCAGGAAGGGCAGTCGCCATCGTCTGATAGACCTGAGACTGAAGTGCCATGTCTTGGACTCCTTAGAGATACTTGTCGAGGAAGCTCTTCTTGGGCGCTGCCGCCGAGTCCTGAGCGCCTACAGGCGAGGCGTTCTTGACTGAGCGAAGAGCGATAAAGACCGCACGGGCTTCGGACGGCTTGACGCGCTCGCGATAGCCCATCTGCTTGAGAGCGCTCATGTAGATCGCATCGGCCGAGTCGTAGGCGAGCGGCTGCACTTCGCCGATCACCGGCTTCACGTCAGCGGCAGCCTGGAACTGCGCGGAGATGTGGCGCTTGACCATCTTGGCGATGGCGGCATCCTGAGCGCCCTCAGCGGGCGCGGGTTCGTCTTCGTCGCAGGCCTTGGCTTCTTCATCCTCCGCTGCGGCCGGAGCCGGTTCTTCATCCTTGGCCGGTGCCGGATCCTCGTCTTCTGCCGGTTTGGCTTCAGGCGCGGGATCTTCGTCGTCCGCTTCAGGCGCGGCCGGCTGTGCAGCCTGGAACTTTTCATGTGCGGCAGCAAAGGCCGAGACAAGCGCCTCGACCTGCTCGGGCGTTAGGTTCGTGCCTGCCCCCTCGATCACCTTGCGGGCGAAGTCCGTGAAGTCGTCGCACGCGCCGCCCTGCTTTTCAGTGTTTTCCATCTTCATTCCCTCTGGAAGTGCGTCCTCCACGTAGCAGTCGTCGGCGCGACCTTCGTGGACTAGCGCGACGTGATTGCAGGCTATGTCCCGCATCACAAAGTCATAGGCGACCCCGTCCGGCGTCTCGCCAGGCGTGAAGTCAGGCCTATACCGATAGCCGCAAGACAGGTCCTTAAGGTCCCCGTTCTCGATGGCTTCGATTGCTTTCTTGTCCCAGACGCTTAGTGCGTTGGTGACAAAGGGCGGCTCCCACTTGGCCGACGTGCCGACGGTACCGATGCGCAACTCGGTGTTCGGTCGGTCGGCGCTGTCGAACTGATGACGAATCAGCAAGGGCTTGCCATTGAAGGTCTCAAGCGCTTTCTGAAGCTCGTCGGGGTTTCGCCACCCGTAATAAATGCGATCGGGATCAAGCCCCAAATCGCCGAAGTTAGGAATCTCCTTGCCGTAGTAGGGAGCAACCTGATCACGTGTCAGCCTGCTCGTCCTTACGTTTAGGAAGCCGTTTTTGTCTCGATCTCGGACGCTCTCGCGGACTACCGCTTCGTCCAGTGCCAGCGTTACTTTTTCCATATGTCTTTCGGGAAGAGAGGTCGATAGGTGCACTGGCACCCCGGAAGCTCGCCCGGCATGACCTTTCTATCCACGTCCTTGTCGTAGAGGCCTTCAGCAAGATCGAACTCCTCGCCGTCCATCTTCTTGTGCGTCTCGCGGCTGGTGTACTTGCCGCCGATGTGCATCCACACGCCGCGCGTGATGCCGGCCTGCGTGTCCTGCGCTCGTGCGAGCGATTCGGTCGCCTTGTTGTTCTGGTCCCGCGCGATGAAGTCGGCTCGACGCTTCGTGAGGTTGTATCTCTGCTGAAGCTCTTGAGAGAGGCCCTTGATGTCGCGGCCGTCAGTGACTGAGCGCATGACCAAGCCCTCCACGTCAGAGAGGTACTTGTCCGCGATGCTCTTGATGAGCGAGGCGTTCTGCACGACGATGGCCTCGAAAACGTCCTGCGAGACGCGGCCTTTGTCGAAGTTGACCGCAAAGGCGGAAGGGATCTTCGAGTCTTTGACCGCGCTCCGCTTCTGCCTGGTGACGCTCGACTTGACGGTCTTCGCGAACCAGTTGCTAATCTGGCCCGAGTCCTCGTCGAAGCGCTTTTCCCAGCGCTTTCGCACGCCAGCCATAACGTCGGAGAGCTTCTTGGCCGGAAGCTTGGCATCCTGAGCGATGAGCGGCTCGTCCTTGCGGTAGACGCTCATCACGGCATCGGCCATGTCCTTGCTCATCGCGTCGATGAGAGCGCGGAGCTTCTTCGCATAGGCCGAGCGCACGCCCGCATTCGGCCGCACAGCTCTCAGCGCGAGGCTAGAAGATCTTTCCTGCTTCGTCGGCATCGTCAAGCTCCTGTGGTGCGGTCGGATCCGTCATCTGGCCGAAAGGCGACTCCGGCATCCCCGGCGCTTCGCCTTCAAGCGACTCGTAGCCGGAAGCCTCGTCCACCTTCAGCGCGTCGCGCACCTCTTCCTCCGATACGACGCCACGGTCGAGATAGACGGCCGCAGTGTCGGCCTTCATCTTCTGCACCTCTGCGACGGAGCGATCGTCGTCCTCGTCGAGCGGGTTGAAGTCGAAGGTCAGATCCGGATCGATGTTGCCGAAGAGATGAAGCTGAAGAAGCCGCAGGATCTCTTCGAGCGGCCGGCGCAGGATCTTCTCCTGGCGAGTCGCGATAAGGTCGGCCTGCAGCTTCACGTCGCTCTCGCCGGACGAGAAGCCGTTAGGCGTATAGCCCAGCGTCTTGACGACGCCTGACTGGTTGACTGAGACGACGAACTCAAGCGACTGGCGCAGGATGTCCGTGATGCCAGTGATCGGCGTATTGACCTGCACGAAGTCTTCGGTGTCCTTGTCGAGCAGAGCCACTCCAGAGTTGTCGCGGTACTTCGTGAAAAGCTTCACGCGGTCGCTCAGCACGCTCAGGCTCTTTCCGTTGTAGAGCTGCTGCTTCAGATCGCCCTTGATGAAGGACGCGGAGAACTTGTGAAGCAGCCTGTTGACTTCCTCTCTGTTTTCGCGGAAGTGCGTGACGTAGTCCGACAGCAGCTGTGCCTGCGGAATGCCAAGAAAGTTGTAGCTGGGCTTGAGAAGATCCGGCACCTCGTTCTCGACGAAGCGGATCAATCGCGAGCGATGCACCTGAGAGAACATGACCGTGAAGACCGGCGGCCTGTAAAAGTCGGCTGCCATCGGATCGACCGCATTGAAGCTCGTCGGCGTTGTGAAGATCGGATCGATCACGCGGAAATGCAGATCCGTATTCGGATTGATCTCCGCGCTGTGCTCGCTTTTGTTCAGCGGATCAGCGAGGTGATCCTTGCTTCGGCCGGTGTCGATGAAGAGATACGCGCCGCCCATGAAGCCCATGAGCGTGAGCGCTTCTGAGAGTCGATCTCTTACGCGCAGATCAGCGATCGCCTTCTCGAGCTTGGCCTTGCGCTCGTCGTCCTTGCACTTGATGTCGATCCAAGCGCGGAGCATCTCGTCGGTGCGCGTCTGAACGCAGAGTCGGATCAGCGCATCCTGGGAGAGCTGCTGAAGCACGCCGTAGCCGACAAAAGTCGTGAAAGAACTGAGCAAGTTCTTCTCGAAGCTCGGCGTGATCGCGCCTGAGAAGGCCGCGTCCATAGCGCCGTCGAGCTTCTGATAGTGCGCCTCATCGCCCGCCATCGAACGAGCAGGATGAAGCGCTACGCGCCAGTCGAGATCGGCAAGCGGCTCGACCACCGCCGTGTCGTCGCCATTCTTAAGCGAATAGCCACGGCGACTGTGGCGCTTCTTCATCGAGTTGGATGTGGTAGCCATTAGTGCGTGCCTTGATGTAATCGACCAGCGCGTAGCGAAGGCCGTCCACGCAGTGGTTGAACTTGTCAACAACGACCGGCAAGACTTCCTGCGTCAGCCGATCGACCTTGTATGAGTAGAGGCGGAACTCATCCGCCGTATGTCTGCATCTGGGATGGATCACAACCTTCTCAAAAGACTTGATAAAGGCGATGCCGTCCTCGATGCTTCCCTGCCACTTGTCTGCGGCCGAGATCCGAAAGCCAGCTCGTGATAGGTAACTGATTGTCTCCGGACGTGCCGCGTCCGCCTTGATCGGCCACTCTTCCGCGCCCGGCACTGAGCGATAGAGCTGCGGAAGCTCGTCGATCTCAACGCCGACGCCATAGGCCTCGTGATCGATGTAGAGGCGGTCCTCATAGATGAAGCATCGAACCAGCGTCGAAGGATCTCGGGCAAAGCCGAAGTCCGCCCCGAAGAAGAGGCGATCCGCCTTCTCCCAGAGATCGTCGGGAAAGGATTCAACGACGTAGCAACCTTTAAAGATCTGCGCGTCGCTGATCGTGCGCGGATACCCTTCCCAGATGTGCAGATACTTTTCGAAGTCATGCGACCTATCCCACTCCATTTCTTTTCTGAGTTCGAGCGGGAAGTATGGATTTTCGTCGAAATTGACCTTTCGAACATAGGCGTCGGTCGGTGTGTTTTCAATGAAGCGCTTCGTCGTCGGATCATCTGACGTCAGCGGGTTAAAAGTCACCCAGATTTCGGAGCCTGCCTTGCGGATTGTCGGTATCAGCGTCTCCCAAGAGATCTCTGACACGGTGGCCGCTTCCTCGACCCAACAAATGTCGATGCCCTCGGTAGACTTCACAGACTGTTCATTTCGCAATAGGCCCTTGAAGATGAAGCGCGATCCCGTAGCCGGGCATCGGATCTCCTGATCCGTAAAGACAAACTGAGACTCAAGCCCCAGCCGCTGAACCATGTCTTTCAGAAGCTGATAGCTCGAGTCCCTGATGGAGTTCTGGATTTCACGACAGCAGAGCACGCGGACCTGCACGCGGGACGCGATCAGGATCAGCGCCCGCGCGACAGAGAAAGACTTCCCCGAACCTCGCCCGCCATAGAAGACCTTGTATCTGTGCGGCCGGAAGAGTTCGATGAAAGGGTTCGTCATTCGCTGTCTTTGAGATCCTTAAGCACTGAGTCGTAAAAGTCCTTGAGTCCCTTGCCGACCTGCTGTGCTTCCACAGCGACAGTCTTGCGGTCGCCGAAGCGGCTGTCGTCGCGGAAGGCTGCTTCCCTGGCAAGCTCCTGCATCACTGCGCGAGTCGCCTCGACCACGCCTTTCGGGATTGAGCTGCCTGATGTAGCGGCGTTTCTCGCCTGCTCCGTCAGCCACTCCATCTCTTCGATGCGTCTGTCGTTGTAGACATCGGCAGATTTCTTACGCGCGCGCGCGGACCGTCCCAAAAAGTCCGGATGTGTGTCCTTCCAGTTCTGTATGGTTGAACATCCGGGCATCCCCTCCATCTGCGCGATCTTGCGCTCGGAGTATCCCTGCTCGATCAGGTCGATGATCTTGTCCGCAATCTCTTGCGTATAGGTGCTAGGCCTACCGTTTCGACCTTTCTTGTCTGTTACTTTCGGCATAGCGTCTCGTAAAAGTTCGGCGCTCACTTTCGAGCGCTGCGGAGTTCAACCATGCAAGGAATCAAGTTCACCTGCACATTCAAGCGGAAGAAAAGCAAAAAGAAAAAGAAGAAATACAGCAGTCAACCGTCAGCACCATCCAAGCAGCCCTCGAAACCGGTCGTCGATTGGATACCGCCTGAGTCCTATATGAACCAATATCCGGAAAGGGTTTTCGGCATCTATCAAATCGCGCTGAAGATGCTCGACCTCTGCACCGGCATACCCGACGAGCGGAAGGATGAGATCGCGAAAGCTGTCTCTTTGGCGTCCTTTTTTGACAAACCTGAGAAGTCTGCAGCCTTCCTTCATGCGTTTTCTTTGCTTGACGGTCTTGACTGGAAATGGCTCGAATGGGAGAAGTGGCGAGATATTTGCGTCGCGCACAACCTTTTCCCGTCCGGAATGGAAAGGCTATGCAGCCCCTTTCCGGATAAGCCTGACATTGAGTCTTCCCGTCGTCGTTATCGTCCGGAAAGAATCTTCTCCTTGATTTCGCTTCAAACTGCCAAGGAGCGCTTGTGGGATTTTCCGCCGGAGGTTCAGGATTTTGATCGCGACCAGATGATCAAGCTTCTCAAGAAGAATCGATCCGCCTGGCACGCTGTCATCGATCCGCACATTCAAGAACTCTGGGATCGACGGCCGCACTATGAAGGCCCTACGCCTATGAGCATCTTTGCGCTCTTCTGCTATACAGCACACGAGCGATACGACTCAAAGTGCAACGACGACCTTGTCGCGGAAAGTTGTCCGAGAAAGAAAATGGTACCGACATCCAATGTCGATAAAGCACTTCTGCCTCTGGCGCTGTCTGATCCTGATCCTCTGTGGAAGGAGCCTTATGGTGCAGTAATCCCCGGCATGATCTTCTTCCACGCAAACAAAGACTTTCTTTACTGATAAGAAAAAAGCCCATGGCTTTCACCTTGGGCTTCTTCTTGCTCTAGCGACTTGGCGATGGGTTTCCCCGTTGCAGTGGATACACTGCCGCCAAGTTCACTCGAGGCTGATACACAGCTTGGAAATTTTCAACAGAAAACCTTACTCGATTTGAGCGCGTTTGTCAAGTCTGTCCAAAATCTTCTGGATCGACTTCTTTGCTGATGCGATCAGTGCATCGAAGTGCCTGCCCTGCACGCGGATCTTGTACGCACGAAACATGCGGACGCGGTAGTAGCCGGAATTGTGATTTGGATCCGTGTAGAGGATCGCCAGCACAGCCTTCTCTGCGCGTAGCTGTTCATGATGCGCCTGCATCTGGCACCAAGCGTGATTCACAACCTGAGCATCCTTCACGTCGATCGGCGGCCGATACTCACGCTCTTCATCTCCGCCTTCGGTCGTGAGATCGATGGCCGTGCACGTCGTAGATCCGGGCGTGATGTATGTCCGGATCCACCTGCCCCAGTTGGTAAGCCTTTCTTCGAGCTGATCTGCTTCAGTCATAAGTCCTCGCGTGCGAAGTTGATCCAGTCTTGGAGCGTCATGACAGCGAGCCACTTCTTGCCGTCCGCTCTGCAGATGACGACAGGCTGCTGCTCCGTGCCTTCGCAGGAAGAGGCTGCCTGTGCCATCCATTCGTAGAGATTTCCGATGCGTGCTCTGCGCTTCACTTCGACGTTGTGTCGGCCGACGCGGATGTCGCATCCGCCGTCTCGCGTCTGAGCGAGGTTGCGCCGAACCTCCTTCCCAAGCTCGTCGCTGAGGATCCGGCACAGCTCTCGCTCTCCGGACGCGCCTTTAGTTCGCTGACTTTTGCTCACGCAGCCTCCTCTGCTTTTCTGCAAGTGCCGCCCGTGCTTTCGGCAGGCTTTCGCGGCCGTTCTTTGCGGCTGCCCTGATGATGTTCTCCCGGCACTGGACGCGATACTCCGCCAGCTTCTTTCTGCTGACATACGGCGACTTCTTGTCACCGCCCGGACGATGAAGCTCGCCGTCGGCGTCGAGCAAATCGCAGACAAGGAGCGCAAGCTTCTTCTGCGACTTCTCCGACATGCCGAAAGACGTGTCGCCCGTCTCGAGGATGTAGGCGTAGATGAGCGCCCTCATGTCCGCTTCTGATGCCCCCAAGTCCCGACAGGCTTGGATGAAGTTGCGCTTGGCGTAGCCCACCCTCGATGCCTTCGATAAGTACGTGTTGAGCGATGTCTTGCTCTTGTAGCCCATCGCGATCGATAGCTCAGGGAAAGAGAGGCCGAGGTGCTTGAGCACCATTTTGGCGACGATATAGAAAGAGCTGCCGAAGTCGTAGACCGCCCGATACTCCTCGTCTGAAGAGGCAATCGCCATCGCGCCGTCTTTTCGGATGATCGTTCTCATTTCTTCTTCTCGTAGTACTCAAGCGCCTTGATGCGCTGATCGACTGTCTTCTTGTCTGCGGCCTCGAAGAAGTCGCAGTGGTGCGGCATGACGATGTCCTGAAGGACCGCCCACTTGCCGCCTATGTGCCAGCGGTCGTCGTCGCAGTAGCCCTTCTTGATCCGGAAGAGCCACGCACGTCTGTCCCGCGACTGGCCTGCGAACTTCCGGCACTCGATGCAAGCGTGCTTCTCGAGTTCCGGCTCTGGCGGCGGCATGAGGTCGCTGAATAGGCTGCCTTCTTTCATTCGGCCTCCGGATTTGATGCGCACCACTTCGGCTGCCCCAGCCAGCGCCTGCACAGCTCTCGGTACGTCTTGAAAGCCTTCAAGTTCTCGAAGGCCTCACGCTCTCCCAGGAGTTCGATCAGTGTTTCGATGCAGACCGAGAGATCGGCCAGCTCTTCGACGAAGTGCTGCCTGTCTTCATCCGCCTGCGTCTCTTCGTAGTCCATGCGTGCGGCCAGCGCTTCTTCCCACTCTTCGGTCAGCTTGTCGATGCGGGCAGAGAGGCCGTCGGCGCGGGCGATCTGCTTGTATGCCTGTTGCAGTTTCATTTCGTGCTCTTGTGTTTGGATTCCTCCGTGGCGATGATTGAGGAGTTCTCCCCAGAACTTTCTCCAACCATCCCACGGAGGGAAAATTGAAAACTGTTGACTTGGTCAAGGCCGCGATAGACAACGGCCTGCTTTTTGTTTCAAAGGAGCTTCTCCCGGATCCGAAACCTGGCCTCGAGCCCCACGGATTTGCACCTCTCCTGATAATTCGCGAATCGTCAGATACGGATGCCTTATGGGTTGCAGGAAGGTTTCAATCAGGTCCTGACAAAGCTGGCCTAAAGTTGGATTGGCGCAGTTACACCTGCCTTGTGCCCCTGAAGCTCGATCTTTTCGAGAATGCCGAAACTGCCGAAAACAGATGGAAGCCCGTTCCGCCTGCCACCGAAGAAGACTTAAAGAAGCTCGAAGAACTTGGCTTCGTGCCAGTTGAGTGATTCCGCAAGTGCACGGACCTGGGTGATCATCGTCCATAAAAAGGACCTCACACCCGGGCCTGTGCGGAAGCGTTTTCTCGTCTCCATCCCAATCGCCTCGGATGAGCGCAATGAAGGCAGCCCTTTCTTTTTTCGGGAAGGTCAGATAGACGTATCTGCCCTTGACCTTCCATCGAAGCGCCCTGTGGACGCGAACCCTCTCCAAGTAGGCGCGATACACAATCGCTCTCAGTAGCCAATTGCACTTCATATCTGTCTCCTAGAAAGGCACTTCTTCAGGGAAAGGCACGGAGCGGTCAAAGCTGCCTGTGCGCTTGATCTTCGGCTGAGGAAGTTGCGGCGGCGTTTGCTTGTTCTGCTTTCGCTCGCTGAGACTGATACTGAAGCGCGTTACCCACTCTTCCCATTCGGGCGTCAACTGGTCGAGCGGCCAATTCATAAGCACGGCAATTTCTCGGCGCGCCCATAAGTCGAGGTAAAAATCTTCTTTGATGCTCGGCGACCCTACGCCGCCCATGCCGTACTCATAGACAACCCGATAAACAGCTTCCGGCGAGAAATCCCAGCGGTCGGCCATAAATTCGATAGCCCTTTCGGCCTCGCGGGAAAGCGAACGGCCCAGCGCGAAATCTGCGAAGAGAGCGCGGCAAAGGCTCCAATAGATTTTTGTAGCGTTCGACGGTTCTACCCCTCGATTGGAGAGCTCGATATACTTCCTAGCGCGTGCTGCACCGTGCAGGGCCATAACCTCGAACATTTGAGGAACAGTAAGGCAACCCATTTAAGCCCCCTCCTCAAACGTCGGCGAAATCGACGGCCCCGAGATGTTGCTAAGAAGGTTCGCAAGCTTTTGACGTGCAATGTCTTTCTGTGTCGGCTTTTTGCGTGTTGAACCCATACTCGCGCGCCTTGCTTTCTCGGCATCCCACTCATGCGCGATATGGCTCTCGACAATGGCGATAGGGTCTTTGTTGGTACCAAAGCCCAGATCGATCCCTGCCTCTGCGCACGCAGCTTCAAACAGTTGACGGCATTCGAACACGCCCTCTGAAGAGCGCATAAGGCGCAACGTTTTAGCGAGAACAACGGCCTTGCGGTAGTGGTGCATTCTTTGCGTGAAAAAGTTTGCTTCGCCCGGTTCGTTGTGGTGGTTCATATGAAAAATGCAAAATTCGCCGCCGAAATTGGCCTCCGAAACTTGACCGCACATTTCGCATGAGCAAAAGCGAGCGCCCTTGTTGTTGCGAAATACGCCGTCTTCGCAAAGATGCGCGTTGCATGATCCCGTCAAGAAATTGACGTAACGCTGCGAGAAATTTTCGACCGGTACTTGAACGCCTTCGGTTGGGCGTTCTTTCTTCTCGCGGTTAATAAACGATCCCATTCAAGCCTCCTACTGGTATTCGCGATTTGTGAGCTTTAAAAACTTTTCTTGCTGCATGAGCCACATAAAAGTTGGCTGCCAGTTCTCGTGATCTTTCCCGCGAGGCGTCCGGCCCATAAGGAAATCGGATTCACGAACCATGCCGAAGATGTATCGAAAGTTCTCAAGGCATTCCTCAACGCTCTTGCAGCCCTCATCGACGTAAACCTCTTTCCAGCGAGCGCGAACGATTGCTTGTCGATTAGGGCTGAGCTTGTTGACGCGCGGAAATTCTGGAAGGATTTCGTGATACAAATCGACGATTTGTTTATAAGGACAAGGCGGAACGCCTCCCTTACGCGGGAAGTTGATGTCCTGATCTTCGAAAAGATTCGGCGCAGGAATAGCGGGCGAAGCCGCTGCAGGCGGGTTCGCAGGCGCTGCGGCAGCAGCGGCAGGACGAGAAGAATCGTTAGATTCTTCTTCTTTACTATGGGTAATGGGTAATGGGTAATGGGTAGAGGTGCATTTGTTTAGCAATTGCTCATCATTTGCTGAACACTTGCTTTGCAATTGCTCTTCACTTGTTAATTTTTCCTCTGATTTGTTAGGGGTAACCCCATCTTTTGAGGCGCGCGACTTCCTTCCGGCCGCAGAACGCTTCGCGGAAATGTCGTTGAATTTCGCGATCTCTTCATCGCAGCGATCATGTCGCCAAGCATTTGCTTCTCGTTTGAAGAACGTTTGCAGCACGTATTGCATGGCCTTTTGTTCTTCATCTCGATAAGCTCTTGCTATGCGCGAGCATTCGTCGTCCGTAAGCGGGCGCTCCTTCTGGTAGTAGCGCTGCAGAAGATCGATATAGATGCCGCGCTCTAGCGGGGTTAGGTCTTGCGTTGACCGTACCCAGTCGCCCCAGTGAAATTGGACGTAGTTCATACTGTCCCCTATCGCGACACGTGTTTGAGCTGATTGTCTAAAAGTGGGCATTTGTACCCGTTCGACGTTTTTTCAAACAGCCGATAAAGCACGCTTTTAATGGCCCAATCGATCTTTTCTTTAGGAAGGTCTTGGGCCATAAACGATTTAATCTGCTCAATTCGTTCTTCAGAAAGCTTGCCGTTCGTATATGCGTATTCGTCTAGGAGGATGTGAGCCGCTGCACGCTGAACAAATGAGCAGCAGTGCATTGCAAGGTCGAATTTGTTTAAGTTGATGCTGTAGCCCTTCATTTCGTTACCTCTTTAAAAGTCGAGAATTTCTGCCTCTCGCATAACCGGCAGGCTCTTAAAGCGCTCGCGCAGGTACAAAACCCACGGGCGCGGGACGCCGGTTCGCTTCCAATCTGAAACAGAGGAAGGACGAACGCCACAGAGCGACGCAAGAGCATTCGTACCTCCCAATTCCGTAACAACACGGTCGGAAAGTTCTACGGAGAGGCGCTTAGGTTTCAATGCGGAAATTTCCTTTTTCATGCGGTTTCTCAAATTGTGTTTTGGTATTTGCCGTATGCGGCATTATACGGCATTCCGCATGTTGTGAATAAGGTAAGCACACCTACAATGATTCGGAGAAGCTAACTAGGAGGCCCCAATATGAGCACTCTTGCCGAACGAATGGCTATCTCCTTTAAAGAGATTCAAACGACTAACCCATCGAAAACGAAAGCCGGCCTCGCGCGCGCAGCGGGCGTTACGCCATCTAGCGTTTCTGATTGGTTCAATGGCCGAACGAAACAGTTGAGATTTGACGTAGCGAACAGGGCCGCAGCCTATCTTGAGGTTAGCGCCCAGTGGCTCGCTAACGGATCGGGCGAAATGCACTCGCCGTCGGTCGTTGCCTTTGATGAATACGATGAGTTGAACGACGACGATTTTGTAGAGATTCCCGAATATGAAGCTAAATGCGCGGCCGGCGAACGTTGCGCCGTCTATTTCGAGGAATTGAAGGATTCTGTTAAGGCTCGTTACCGTCGCAGCTGGTTTCAAGCGCGGCAGATCAATCCCGATAACTGCCGTCGTTTCAAGGTTCACGGGACTTCTATGGAGCCTTTTATTTGGGATGGCGACACTATCCTCGTTGACTGCACGCCCCAACAGATCATGGGCGGCAAAACATACGCCTTTATGCTTCATGGCGATATGCGCGTAAAGATGCTTTACCCGCTCATGAAAGGACAGTTGCTAGTGAAATCCCTAAATCCCGACGTTCCTGATGAAACACTAGGCTCGGACGACTTAGACACATTCGAGCTAATAGGCCGCGTCCGCGACCGCTCCGGCGACGCGAAGCTCTAAAAGCTATTCCGTATTAGGTAACCCTCTAAGGCCGAAAACCTTAGAGGGTTTTCTTTTGCGATAAATCAAAATCTATTCGGTTCGCCGTATCCTCGATTTGCCTTCCGCATGCGGAATGCCGTATTATTTTGGCTACGGAGAGCACGTAAAGCCGTGCGGAGCTCCGTATATCGCCCTAGATTATAGGGAATCGGACGTGAAGAGCGGACGAGAAGGAAGCGAGCGGACGCGGGAAAGAACGCGGCAGAAACTTTCGGCCTTCAATTGCCTCTAGCTGTTTAACTGCGGACGCCGCTTCAAGCCGCCCCGCTGAGCGCTAGAGAAAAGGCCATATTTTGAAACCGGCCGACTTCATGAACTCGACTTGAAGCCGGCCGGCTTCCCCAGTGCGAAGCCGCTCACCCTATTTTTTCATCTTGCAACGCGAAAAACCTTGGGCGGCTTCGCAGTGTGAAATTTCTCGTTTTCTCTCAATATCTCTCATTTCCTCTCATGAGAAAATGAAACAAGAGAGGCGAACAGAATGGTTTTTCCTAACAAACAATATGAGGCGATTACGCGGCTGCTAGCTGGTTTTCTTGAAAAGCTCAGCGTTGCAAGCTTAGCCGTTGGGTTATTTCAGAACAATTTCTACGGCTTAGCGGTTGGCTTCGTTTCGCTAATCGTCTCCGCCTTTTTGGTCTGCCTTTTAGAGTGGGAGGAAAAATGACTGTTTGGACAATCACGCTGCTTTTCGTCCTGCTGGTCGGTGCGTTCGGTGTGTTCTGCGCCATCAAGGCAAAGCAGCCTAAACATAGAAATTAAGCGATCTTCCTTCAATCAAAGGCCCGCCCTATTCGGCGGGCTTTTTTGTTAGGCCCCAGCGCGAAGCAGCCCGCCGCGGTCTGTTGTCTTCCGTTCGGTGATTGGCGGACTGCTTCGCAGTGGGTTCCTCTCACAAAGCGCCTTTCCATGCTTTAGCGCCGTTCGTCATCCGCTCAGCGCTAAGGCGCTGCTCCTTCCTTTTCGTGATCCGAGGGAGCAGCAAGGCGCTTTTTCTTTATCTCTTTGGGCCTTTTACGTGAGGCCGGCTGCCTTTCTTTCTTAACTCTTTTTCCGAGAAAGTCTGCGGAGTAACGACCATGCAGCCGCCTCACGCAAGAGGCCCCTAAAGGTAGTGCCATGAAAACCGTTCTATACGCTCTTTGGTGGCTCTTCTGGACGCTCGGCGGCATCGCTGCAGCGATTGGCCTCTATGAGGTAACTAAGCCGCTCTTTGCGGCGCTTGGAGCATGACATGAAAAAGTGCGCTGACAACATGAGCGCCCGCGAACTTCTTGCGGACATGACCGCTTTTCTTCTTGAGCCGCGCGACTGCTTCCTCAACTGGGAGCAGGTAGCCAAGCGGATCGAGGACGGCATCACTTACGGACATCTCACGCCGTGGCACTTAGCGGCCATCGGCATGGCGTACAGCTCCGACACCGGAGTCGCCCCCGACAGAGACGCAGCCCCCTGCCATGCAGTGGTGAGCTACTGCAACAGCATCGTGAAGCAGACGGAGGACTTCGAATGATCGACGACTACGACATCGACTGGGCCTACCAGGTGCTCCTCGAGCACTACAGCTACGAAGAGATCTACTTCGTGGACAAGTGGGAGGTGAGGATGGAGCTGATCCGCCGACGCCTTCTTCAGTATCCGGGCGAACCGAACCTTCTCGCTCTCACCGACCGAGAGCTGGACGACTTCACGGCAGCGCTCAATCGCGGTCTCAAAGAGATTGAAGCGGAGGAGGCTGCATGAGCGCCGCCAACCCAAAGCGCAGACGACGCGGCCATCACTACACCCAGCGTCGGCTGGGATCAGGCCGCTTGAGTTCACCGGCCGCACCGTCTGCACCCATCCCCTTCATCAAGAGACTGATGGCAGTGCTTGCGCTGCCCTTCAGAGCCTTTAGATGAAGCCCATCAACCCTTGCTTGGAAATTTTCACCATGTTCTACGAGCCTTACAACGACATCCCCTGGTATCTCGACGGCGACGCTGCCGGACAAGACGCAGCCGCAATCGCCAAATCACGCGGAGGCCAGCCGCATCACGTCACGGTCGAAGAGCTGCAGCGCTTCCTCGGCGTGACGCCTTCGCCACTCGACGAGACCGAATGGCAGGTCTACTGCGATGGCGTGAATGCTGCCGCCGACGAGCTGATCCGACGCAACTGGGACGCGGCCGAGATGGATGACTGCATCCGAGACTTCTATGCGACCTACGGCAAGGCATCGCCCTTCTACGAACTGCTTATCGACAACGTCCCGTTCTAACCGCCTTCTGCCCGCTTCGGCGGGCGCATTCAAAAGCCGCTCGCTCGACTTCTATTGCAACGCGAATCCCCTGGGCGGGCGGCTTCCGAATGCTCACCCCTTTCATACGGAGACACACATGGCACTGACCTTCAAGAAGGCGAAGCGCTCTCTTGCTCGACTTCGCCTGGCACTTCAGGGCACGAGCGGATCCGGCAAGACCTACAGCGCACTTCTGCTCGCCAAAGGCCTCGGCGGAAAGATCGCAGTGATCGACACGGAACGCTCTTCTGCTTCGCTCTACGCCGACCTTCCGGAAATGCCGGACTTCGACACGCTCGACCTCGAGCCTCCCTATTCCCCTGAGCGCTACGTCGAAGCCATCAAGGCTGCCGAAGAAGCCGGCTACGACGTGCTCATCATCGACTCGATCACGCACGAGTGGAGCGGCCAGGGAGGCTGCCTTGAGCTGAACGACCAGATCGCCCGCACCCGCTTTCGCGGCAATACGTGGAGCGCTTGGTCTGAGACTACGCCCCGCCATCGCCGCTTCGTCGATGCGATGCTCGCCAGCCGTTGCCACATCATCGCGACGATGCGCACCAAGGCAGCCATCGTCCAGGAAGAAGGCGATCGCGGCCGCAAGACCATGAAGAAGGTCAGCGACAAGGCAGAGCAGCGCGACGGGATGGACTTCGAGTTCACCATCGTCTTCGACCTTGACGCCATCGACCATCTGGCGACGGCCTCCAAGGACCGCTCGTCGCTCTTCAAGGATCCCGTCCAGCTGTCGGAAGAAGTCGGCAAGAAGATCGCCGCCTGGCTGAGCACGGCACAGCCGGAACCGAAGCCGGAGCCACAGCCGGACGCGACTGCGATGTACGAAGAGCTGGCAGAGAAGCTCTACGCCGCCGATAGCGCCTCTCAGCTGAAAGAAGCAGCCTCTGCAATCGCCGCCGCCGGCATCTCTGGTGATGAACGCGACCGACTGGCCGCTATCTACAAGCAGAAGAAATCCGAATTTGCACAACTGGAGGCCATCGCCTCCGAAGGAAACTAAATGGCTTATCTGAACTTGGCCCAGATCATCGGGAATTTGGGCCGCGACCCCGACTACTTCGAACCGGAAGGCAAGCAGCCTTTCGCGAACCTCTCGGTGGCGACCACCCGCCGCTATCGCGGACAGGACGGCCAGACTCGGGAAGAAACCGAGTGGCATCGAATCGTCGTCTACGGCACTACTGCAACCAACTGTCAGCGCTACCTGCACCAAGGTTCGCCCGTCTACGTGTCCGGCCGTCTTCGCACGCGCAAGTACACCGACAAGTCAGGCGTCGATCGCTACACCACCGAGATCATCGCGCAAGACGTGCAGTTCCTCTCGAGCGGCCAGCGTGACGCTGCCCCCGCTCGTCAGGCCCAGCCTG
>UMLQ01034332.1_pt1 | contig 40154 bp, 61 predicted proteins | sample 1966631 | NCBI WGS metagenome assembly UMLQ01 (sample SAMEA4836206, study PRJEB28245) | human gut metagenome | biome: gut microbiome; material: fecal sample | place: Denmark | collected 2008 | reverse complement strand
TGTTATCCCCGCCCATGATAAACCTGCCGCGATAATCAGGCAGTACAAAGGTGCTCGTTCCATCACCTTTACCGTATAAAAACGGAAAGTTGTTTATATTTCCGTAGCTTATACTTTCCGTAGCCGATGCAGTTGCCGCCTGCGATATTGTTACGTAATCCTCACCGACTTCGGTAATGGTAGTACCTTCCGGAATACCCGTGCCAGAAATTACATAATCTTTTTTTAATGCCAAAATTTCCGTTGAGGATATAGCACTTATCGTAGTTTCGCCGCTGACTATTGTGCCGGTAAATATATAGCGGTCATCTGCGTCATAATACAATTCGTATTCATCGACATAATCCGTTTTTAAACGCGAATAGTCGCTTCTTGCCACCGTAGCGCCATTAGCTTTGACATGCTGTGGCAGTAACGTTTCGTGGTGGCTTACCCAACCAACCGGTATGCCGTCAACACTTACATTGCCGGTTGCATCAGGCTCTACGTTATTTACTTTCGTTACAAACTGGTAAGAGTTCTGCGAGTTGTCGGTGCGCTTTATAGTTATCAGACCGTTAAGTACCGTTACATCACTTACCACAGTCGGCAGCGTCGGTACAATCTCGCACATGGTATAAACCACAGTGCCGTCGTTAACTTCTGCGCCAACAAGTTCACTCCATACCGGTTCAGTTCCCAGCGTAGTGCCTGCTGTTTTAACCTTTGCCCAAAGATTAGGGCCCATGTTCGGGCTCCAAACAACCTGATTTGCTGCATATTGCACCTGCGGCTGCCAAAGGCGCTGTACAAGACACTTTAAAACATCGCTGTTGTTACGCATAAATGTCTGAATCTGCGCCATGGTTGTAGCGCCTGCCGGAGCAGTGCCGGCTTGCGGCGAATAAACAAATAAATCATCAGTCGCAGGTTGAAAAGCGGGTATATTCAAATTAGGCATTATCAATCACCTCGTTTATAAATCCCTGCCACGTTACGTCTACCGTGGCTTCAACGGCGTTGCCGTTAATATCAAGTATTTGTATTCTGCACGGATTACGGCTTAAAACCGCAATGCGGCTTATGCCTGCTTCTCCGGTATAATCCTGTATTGCGTCGATTCTGACCGCCGTCGTGTAGTAGTTCGGCGTAACAATGGGCAGGTTCATACCATCAACCGGCACTGTAATATTTTCAAAGTGTTCTTCCCTGTCCGGCACATCGATAATCGCCATAAGGCTCTTTAAAAGCGTTTCTTCTTCTACGTTGTCCGGCGCCTGGAAGCGCACCTGAATTACATCTCCGGCTTTTACGTTAACCTTGCAGGTATATGGCTTAAACAGGTTTGCTTCGTCCGGCCACATTGCCCAATCCGGTGCCGTCCACATTGGCGTGTCCTCATCGCCTGCCCAAAAAGCAGTTGTACCGGTAATACGGTATTCAACCATAGCAGGCCCTTCAATATCGTATCTCAGCCAAAAAGCGCCGCTGGCCAGTGCGGTAAACTGCACGTAAAGGTAGAAGCTGCCGTAACGCTCATACCACATTGCATAATCCGGTTGCAGCCAGATTGCACTTTCAGGGTTGGTCCAAAAATAACTGTTCTGCGGCGCGTGGATGTAATTGTCAGTATAGAACTGCTCGCCGTTGGTAACAGCGTGTTCCCAGCCATTCGCTGTAAAATCATTACGGTAAAGCACGTTATCTTCCAACGGGTCTCCCAGGTTCAAAACGGTATAAGCGATATGTTCGCTCTCCTGCCCGGCGTTGTCTACGGCTTTAATCATTACCGTATGCACGCCCTGTCGCAGCGCTTTTGTTTCAAACGGCTGCTGCGTTACAAGCCCGGTATGCAGTTCGTAAGCAACATTCCAGTTAAGGCTATTGCCTTGCAGGTATTTAATCTTAAACCCTGCAATATCGTCCGGGTTCGGATATTCAAACTTCCAATAAAAGCGGCGTGTTTCGGCAATGCCTTCGCCGACAACTTCGGCATTAATAACGGTAACGTCCGGCGGCAATATATCCTCACCGGCTGCAATAGGGCCAATCATAACACCGCTTGACTGCCGCATTTGGTAAACGGTAATTACCCGCACCATATATTCCGTAAAAGGCTGCGTGTCAATCTCACATTCAAAGCCGTAAGCCGTTGCCGCAACCGTCCACGTGCTGCCGTAGTTGGTCGATAACTGCACACTGAAATAATCAGCAAGTGCGCCCTGCGGAAGGCTCCACGAAACAAACATTTTACAACGCAGCGTGCCCTGCTTATCTTTATAAGCTACCTGGTTCGCTTGTAAATTGATAACGTTCTGCACATCTGTTGCTTCATCGAAGCTGTAATCCGGCATCGGTATGTCGTAGTTTTCATCAAAAACAGCGGCATTATATTCGATAGCTTCAATCTTGCGGGTGTAGTCATCGGCGCGAGTAATGCTTGTAACCGTAAAAGGTTTACTGGTTGCGTTACGCGGGCCTAACGCAAAAATGTCGTTTTTCTGCGGCGGGTCCATACTGTCAAAGCCTTGCACGTTAATAAACAGCATATCGCCGTCGGCAGTAATGCTTGTTACATCAACCGTATGTATTACATCGGTTTGGCTGCGGTACTGGAAGGAATAATCGCCAGTCCAGCTGCGCCCGTCCGGGTCAACCGGCACAGTCACGGAATTTAAGTTATTTACCGTGTAAATTCTTCCGGAATATGACCACTGCGGCACATCATGCGCCACAAGTATTACATCTCCAACCATGCAGCTTATAGCGTCAATCTGCGCCGTAAAACTTACGCTGCGTTTTAACAGCGCATTGCAATACAGCTGATACTTCGCTTCACGGTATGCCTGGTTATAATCAGTAATGCCGTCCATGCTTATCTGCGTCGGGTTATTTACGATTTCCGTTTTATCGTAATCGGGCCCGTAAGCAACAATGGTATCGCGGGTATAATCCTTATCCCTGTTGTTAAATGTAAGTTCCACGCTGTCGGCACGGTCTTTTAACGCCAGGTAAGTTTCCGTAAAACTTCCGCTTACAATATTGCCCATGGTAAACATCTGCACCGGCTCCTGCACATGGTCCCAAATGCAGCCAAAGCGCGTGCCGAATTGCAAAACCTTGCCGCGTCCTACCGGCGCAATGTCGGTGTTTACCTTGTTCCAGTATTCGCCGGTGGTTGCAATCTCGATGTTAATATGCAGGTCCATCTCGTCGCAGTATTCTGCCCATTTAGCAAAGCGGTCATACATAATAAGTTCCGCCGGAGCGCCGTTAACCACAATCTTTTGCGTACCGTCGCGCGGGTCGTCCAAAAGGCGGGCAAGGTGCGTAAAATCATACGCGGCCCACGCCGGGTTTGTTGCGTCCTTTTCTTCATAGCCTGGCAGGTTCGGATTATAAACCAAAACCGTGCTGCGCGTTTTTAAAAAGGTCAGCGTCGGAGTGTTACCGGAAAGCTGATTACTTGCCAGTGCTTTTAAACCGATAAGCGCTTTATTCGGATAGATGAAATCATCGTAAATAATGGCAGATAAGCCGCTCCAATAACAGCGTACACCGTCACGGCTGCTGGTTGTAGAAGCACTGCGAGCCGAAGCCCTTACCCTTACCTGGTATTCGCCCGCCGGTATGTTGTCGCAGCGGAATTGCCTGCGTACCGCCGTAGACTGCGCACCGCTTACCCTGCCATCAGCGGCAATAGTAATGCTGATTTGCGTACCGCCGCCCAAAGCTCGCAGTAGCGACTTATCAGGAAAACTAAACGGGCCACAAGTTACGCCGCCGTCGCCGTTGATGTTTGCCGTGGTGCCATTTGAAGCACTATCGGTATTCACGCCCGGAGCAAATACCTGCACCGAATAGTTGGTAGTAGTTGTTTCTTCTTCCTCATCTACAATGGTTGTTGCTATAACTTTTACACTCCATGCGCCGGTAGCGGCATTACTGTTAGCAAGCGATGCATTTACGCGGTTCGGCTTGACATATTTGCTTGATGACACAAATACTGCCCAGCCGTCCTCGTCTTCCTGTCCCTCTACCTTTAAACGGTACTGGACATAAATATCGACCCACGCAGTACCAAGGCTGCCGTCGTCGTTAGCGTGGTACAAGCCTTGGCTAAATTCAACATCAATAATTAAACCTTCGGCGCTGTTGCCGGAAACTTCGTCCAAACGCCACTCGTCATTTAAAATTTCATAGCCCAGTTGCTTGGTTTCGATAGTATCGTTAAAATTGCTGATAATTTCCTGGTTATTTGTGCCGGGGCGGATTTCAACATCAACATCTTTATAGTTTTCAATCGGGTTATCGTTCAATCTTATATCGGTAATTTCAAGCGGGCCTTCACCCGCGCAAACAAGCCAGTTAAGTACCTGGTCATTGCTGTCGTTCGATACATATTTTGCAATCGACTGTCCGCCGGATTTTACCGTGCCGTAGGTTAAGGCAATAGCATTGCCCTGCCCTTCCATCGTTGTTACTCCGTCCCAGCTGTAAGTCGGGTCGCTTTCGGTAGTATTGTACTTGCCAACGCTGATTTTCGGACCGAGTTTACTTACAAGGCTGCCGCCCAAAAACATGGTAGCGGCCGCGCCTAAAAATGAAGGCAGCCCCCATGCGCCAATGCCGAGGGCACCGGCACCGAAGAATGCGCCGCCCGCCAGCACAGAGCCGACGCCCATTGCAACTACCGACAAGGCAATGCTGGCAATAAGCTGTAAAGGATTTTTGCCGCCGCCCTTGCCGACGGTTACCATAACCACAATAAAAGCATTTTTAGGTACAATGCCATCAAATTCCACAGCAATTTTGCCGTTAACCTGCACGGTCAGTTCATTAAAGGGCACCTTGTCACGATAAGGCTGCACATATTCAGTTAATGTCTTGCCGTCCTCTGCGTGTTCTACGCTGCGGGACTGGTACGGGTCAAAAGGGTTCCGTACAAAAACCACTGTTACCATGGCTTCACCGCCTTATCTTCCAACAAATTCATAAAACCCAACAATCTGCCGTTTCCACATTATGCTGTCAATGCGGTCAACACAGCAGCCGATGCGCTCGCGCGTATGTAAAAACTGACCGTGCCCGATATAAACCCCGGTATGGTTTACCACGCCCGGCGGGCTGTTAAACCGCAAGGCAATCAGGCACGGCACCGGCAGTTCTCCGGCGGCATCGGGTTTTACTTCCCGCCAGCTGCTTTTAGCTACCTCACGCCGCAGTATGGCGTTTATTTTTGCTTTATCGCTGCAATCGCTGTAATACTCGCCGATTTCCATACCGGCACGGCGGAAAACCTCATGCACAAGGCCGTAGCAGTCAAGCCCGGTTTGCACGTCACGCCCCAAATTTTTAAAAGGAACGCCGATTAAATCAGCGTATTTGAATTTTTTGTTATACATACAAGCCTCCCTGCGCTATGCCCGCAAAGCCGCCAAAACGTTTACTGTTGCCGCGCGCCCTGCACGCCGTCAGTGTATGGTCACAATCGGTTAACTCAGAAGTACAGGCGCACTCAACGCCTTTATACTTATATGGGCAGGCGTTCTTTTTATAAACACCAACCGGGCGCCTGCTCGACGCCGGGTAAGCATTGCCAAGGGAAAACTTAACGTATTGTTCGGTAACAGTTGTGTCTTCCACCGAAAATATTTCCTCAATTTCGGCCACGCCCGGCACTTCGTCCGACGGAATAACCACGCGCAAAATTACGGTAGACTGCACACCGCCGTCGCCCTGGTTAAGGTAATAATCCAGCGCGCGGCCGGTGTTATCGACAGACAAATCTATTGAAGGAAGGCTGCCGGTTCCGTCTTCTTTAACCTCGCCCAATTCAAAGGGAAATGCCTGCCATAACTGCCCGTTCCACATAACATCCTCGTTGTTGTGGCAGATATAAATGCTTTCATCGTCGCCTTTTAATTTAATCTCTAAAAGAACGACGAACGGCGTATCGCTGGCAATATCGTTTTTGGCTATTTTTGCAAGTGTTGATAATCTATGCGCCATAGCCTTACACCTCTTGCAGGCTTATTGATACCTGCCAATACTTAATCATAGTCAGGCTAAATTTCGGCGGCTCTGTAAAGCGCACAAGTTTTGTTTCGCCGCTTTGCGGATGCACCCAGTTGAACGCAAGTGCGCCGCCTTTAACGTCATTTTTATAAAAGGTTTGTAGCACGCTTTTGTCTGTATCAGGCAGGTTTGTCCATTCCACGGTGTACGTGGTACGTATGCGGGTAAACTTCTGCCTTGTCTGCACCGTCCCGTCCTCAAACGTACTGCGCAGCGTGCTGTCCTCTAATTCCTCGCCGAGCGGATAGTTCGGCGGCGGCAATGTATCCGGAAAATTAATTGTGCCTGCTGGCATAGTGTTTCACCCCTTTTATCCTGATTTTTGTGCAATGCTTCTTATCATGTCCTGGCTGCCCTGTTCGTTGCGGGCAATCGCGCCAATGACAATGGAAATAATCATATCACGCCCGTTTACCTGCGCCGCGCTGTTCGTTACCTGCATCTGCTGGTTGCTTTCGTTGCGGATTTCAACCTTAACATTTTCAATGCCGCTGCCGTAACCTGCGCCACCGGACATGCGCAGAGCCTGCGCAGTCTGTTCGGCATTATAAATGCGTCCCGGCGTGGCAAGGTCCAAAAGTTCGGGTCCTTCTTCGCCGACAAGCGTTAAACCGCCCTGTGCATAGCCGCCTTTGGCAAAGCCAGGCACTTGCACGCCGCCGATAGATAAGCCTAAATCAGCAGAGCCAAAATTCGGCGTACTGATTGTACCGCCGCCACCACCCATGCCAAATATGCCCATTATGGATTTCATAACAAGGCCCTGCATGATAACTTTCATCATCATGTTTAAAATGCTGTTGGCAAGGTCGCTGTAAAGGTCTTTCATGCGTTCGGTAAAGCTTTTTTGTTCCGTCAGCATGTTCTGCCCAAAATTGGTAAGCGTGCCAATCATACCGTCAACGCCGCTGTTCAGCGTTTCCAACTGGCTAAGCTGCGTATTTTTTAAATGTTCAAGCGCGTTATCCCAAATGGCATTGCTGTTCTGCGCCTGTGCTTCCTGCAAAGCAGTATAGGCGCTGGCATATTCCTGACGCAGACGGAGTTTCTCCTGTTCTGTAAGCTGGGTGTTTTGCAGTTCTCCCTGCAAATAGGCCATGTAAGTTTGCAGTTCCGTTTCCTGCAAAGCTGATAACTGCGCAGCGTACATCTGCCCAGCCTCGTACTCCGCTTGCCATGTTTCCATACGCAGGTTGTGCATATCGGTAACATTTTCACGGGCATTTTGTGCTTCTTTTAACTGCTGATAGGCTGCGGCAAGTTCTTTTACCTTGTCTATTTCCTCTTTGCTTACGCCGGCCACTTCGGCATTGGTAATGCGGCTTTGTACCTTTTGCATTTCTTCTGCCAGTTCGGCGCTGGCAACATCAAAGGTGCTGCCGGTCAACTCGGTTATTTTTGTTTCAAGGTCTTTCTCGCTCTCCAAAAGTTGATTGCGGTATTTTTCATACCGTTGCTGCAACTTTTTGGCTTCTGCCTCTGCTGTTTTGGCAGCATTTTTAACGCCGCTTAAATCGGTAGCGCGCTGGTTGATGGTAAGTTCTTTTATTATGTCATCAACAGATTTTTCGTTTGACATAGTCGGATAGGTTCCGGCTTGCCTGCGGCGTTCGGCATTTTTCTGCGCCGAATAATCAACTGCCGACGGGTCATAATCGTAAGTATATTCAGGCTGGCCATGTTCGTTTATGCGGTAACCAGTTACATGGCTGGCATTTTTATTGTAGTTCTGTACCTGGTCGTAAAGCGCATAACCGGCTCCGGCTGCAACAGCTACCGCGCCGCCGATAACGCCCATGCTGGCAATTTTCAATGCACCAAAAGAACGGCTCAACGTATCAACAGCGGTAATTAAAATGCTAATCTGGAACGCTGCATCCGCCGCTTCATTTATCCATCCGTCTGTTTCGTCAGTCATAGAAGCAATGGTGCCGGTTAAAATGCTTCCGGCTGCCGCTGCCGCACCGAGTTTATCAGTAAGATTACGTGCACCGGTTGCCTGTGCGTTTGCAGCCTGTGCTGCTTTCAAATGGGCTTCCTGGGTTTGCAATATTTTGGCAGCTAAATCTGCTTGCCCTTTTACAGCCTGCTTTGCCGCCTGATATTGCAAGCGTCCTGCTTCCTCCGCAGATAAGCCTAAACTCATATAACGAGTTTGTGCCATTTCCAAATTAGCAGCCAGTTCGGTATTACCTTGCTTTGCTAATCTAACAGCAGCCTTTTCAACGGTTTCAGTCTGCTTAATAGCTTGCTGCTTGCGTCCTTCTTCCTGCAAAACAATGCTTGCCGCCTGTTGCGCTGCCTGCATTTCTTCCTGGTAGCGCAGGCGTGCACTGTTTCTGCCGGTATCATAAAAGCTGTTTACCTTTTGTACCGCCTGTCCTAAAAGGGTTTGTGCCTGATAGGCCGTGTTGGTCGCTGTTGCCACGTTATAAAGGTCGCTGGCAATCTGCCCGCCCTTCCATACAGCAAAACCGGCAGCAATAAGTTTAGTGTTATCTGCGGCCACGCCGAGGTATTCCGCACCGAGTTTTAACGCTGGAACTACAACTACACCGGTAACCTGTCCAATGTCTGCAAGGTCACTTGCTACATCGGCAACTTCCTGGCTAAACTCACGCACGCTTGCGATAGCCGCCGGATTAAGTTCAAAGCTGTCAGGTGCAATTAAGGCGTCCGATATTTCCTGCAAAAATTCTTTATAACGGTTTTGCAAAGGCTCCATACCGATGCTGCCGGTGCGGGTAATCGCCTCATCCACTTGGTCCATTAAACCTTTTAAGGTTTTCGGCGTTTCCAGTGAAGCCCGTTCAAAGCCCTGCAAGCGGTCCATTAAAAATTTAAACAGACCTTCGCTGCTGTTTTTAGCCGCTTTAATATCAGCGTCGGTTAAACCCAGCGCTGTTGCCAGCGTACTGCTTGCGGGCTGTATGCCGCCTTGTACAAGGTCGCGCAACTCCTGAACGAGCTGCCTGCCGTCCAATCCTATGGATTTTACGGCGTTAACGCCAACTGTGGTAAGCTGCTGTATCTGGTCAATGCTCATGCCTGCGCCAAGACCAGGGCCGAGCAGAGCACGGAAAGTTGTTACCAATTCTTCACTGGTAGCAGCCGTGCGCAAGGCTTCCGTGTTCATGCGGTCGATAAGGTTTGCCGATATAGCCAGTGCGTCATTCCACTGCAATGCTTCGCCGTTAAGCTGCGTCATGGATGACAGTATACCCGCCATGCCGATGCGGTTTGTTTCCATGTTCATGGAAAAATCCCAGGCCTTTTGCGCAGCTGTGCCTAAAGCGTCTGTAATGCTGTTAATGCCAACCATACCAGCAGCAATGCCTGCACCGGCAGTAAATGCGCTGCTAAAACTTGTTTTCATGCGTTCGGCAGCATTATCCAGCTTGTTCATTTCGCCATAGATGCTTTGAAGGTTTTTGCTCATAGCGTCTATAAGCGATATTTTGACTTTCGTTTCTGCTACTGGCATTAAGCATTGCCCCCTTTCGCCGGTGTAGTTTTCTTTTTATTGTTAAAATGCTTCAAAAACGCTGCTTCCAACGCTTTCAGCTTGCCATAAATGCCGGGAGTAAATTTTACCCCCAGCACGCCGGCAAGCATTTTTATTTCCGTCCAGTCAAAGCCCATTGCATACACGCCGTCCATTGTAGATGTGTATTTAATGCTGCTGGAGCAGGCGTTAAATAAATCCACCGCCTGCTTATTACCTGGCATTACATCTGGGCTTCGGTAGTCACAGCTTCCGCAGTCGATACTTTCTCCTCGTTGCCGTTGGAGCTTCCGGCAGTCGCGGCAATATCCGCTTCGTTCAAAGTTCCAGTCAACGAGGTCGGCCAGTTTTTTATTTCGTCTTTGCGGATGCCGTTGCTGTGAATAAGCGTTGCGTTGAAAATGGCTACAACCTCGCCGGGGGTAAACAGCTTTTTGTCAGCCCCGTAAACGTTGTCCATTACCCACGCTGCGCAGGCGTAAAAATACTCTGTGCTTTTCTCGTCAAGTTCTTTGTGGCTTTCAAGCCATTCTTTTTTAAAGGCTTCAAACTGTTCGTTTTCTTCCCAGTTCATTCCGCGCAGTTCCAAAAGTGTTTCTTTTTCAGCCATAGTTTATTTGCCCCTTTCTTATTCACTCTGCGCATAGCTGGCAGTCTGATTGGTCAACGTTACCTGCACGGATGTGCCTTCCGTTGCGTCATTGTAGTAAGCCGAATAGCTAAGTTCTACCTGGATACCAGCAGGACCGTCAATGCCCGGCGAAGTACGCGCGAACTGTACTTCCGGCAGCAAAATGGAAAGTTTATTGTTTCCGGACGTAAAGGTAAATTCCAGCTTCGTTTCGGTTGCGTTTTCCGCCATTGCAATGTAGGTGTCGTCTTTAAAGAACATTGTTAAAGTGCCGCTTACGGTTGCAATGCCAGGGCAAGCAGCCTGACGGTATCCCTGCCCGCCGATAACATAAGTGTCGCCGTCAACGCCGAAGTTAATTTCGATAGTAGCTTCCGTCGCCAGTGCAACAGCAGTTCCGCCGATGGAAAGCGCAGCCTGGAAATTATTCACGCGCAGCAGCGGAACACTTACCGGTGCAGACGACATCGCAGTTTCGCCAATGGTTTCTTTTGCGCCCATTACTTCAAGGTTGGCAACAAGTTCGCCGTCGCCGCCAACGGTTAAAGAAAACTGGCTGATTACGCAGCCGTTGCTTTTGGAGTAAACGCCAATGCCGGGAAATGCTTTTTCCATGGTAAAAGACGGCATATCCTCGCCCAATTTATACACGTGGTTATAATAGCCTTCCGGCGTGCCTGCCGATGCAGTAGTGGGATTGCCAAACATAGCTTTCAGCCAGTAGCCAAAAGCGGTTAAATCAAGCGGCACGGCAACGGTGCCGGTATTATCAATATTGCCCAAAATCGGTTGTACCGGATTTCTGTTGCCGGTAATGGTTTCCGGCTGGGTAACGTTCTGCGATACGGCTACGGAGTTGGAATTAAACGGCATTGCCAAAGTTTTGGTGGCAATGTCTTCGCTGTCCTCGCCGTAGGTTTCTTCAAAGCAAATACGTGTCTGCGTTTTTGCGCCGACACCCCACGGGCAGCCGTGCAGTTGCAGTTTTAATTCAAAATTTTTCTCCACTGTTTTCACTCCTTTTCTTGCGTTTAATAACCAAAAAGTTGCGTTTGATAACAAAAACATTATGTTTGCTGTCAAAAATCTGTAATTTCGCCCATGCCGAGCGTCTGCGGAACTTTCCATGTAGCGATAATATTACCTGCCCAGTGCGTATTCGTGCTTTCCAGCGCGCCCATGACGTCAGCTTCCACAACGTCCGGCGGCTTGCAGCTGTCCCTAAAGCCAAACAAGCTGTGCTGCACAAGGTTCATTAATTCGCTCACGCGCTCAAAGCCACCGGCAACAACAATACCGCTGTCTGTTTCGCTGTCATCCTTTTCGCTGACGCCGCAGCCAAAGTTGCACTCGTATTCTGCGGGGTCCTTAATCGTGGTCCCTTCCTTCTTTTTAAAGCCCCACAAAAAGATATACGGCGCGTCTTCTTCCGTTGGCAAAAGGCTATCTGTCGGGTCGCCCACAAGGATTGATATGCCCTTGCCGAAAGCGTCCTGGCAGAAATTATTAATATCAACATCGTTTTTCAGGTGCTCAGCGAGCTCAACGCCCATTTTTACAAAATTGACATTCTGCATAATTTTCACCCTTATTTATAAACTTTGTACTTGCGGCGCGTTGCTTTTTTGGTAAAGCTGCCGTTTTCAATGTACTGTTTTACTTTGCCTTCAACGTGCGGCACAATACCGGGGCTTACAATCTGCATAGCAGGCTCATACAACGGACGTGCCGGGTTGTGCAGTTCTGTTGTGCTCCATTTAAGCGGCACACCGGCTCTGCCCCAGCGCCGCCTTGTGCCTGCTGTTACAGCCCTTGTAGCGCCCTGTTCAAAAATGCGGCCATAAGCTGCCGCCGTGCTGCTTGTCCAACCGATTGCCACGCTGCCGCCGTCAAGGTATTGATAACCGATTGCCCGCTTCATGCGCCCCAGCCATGTTTTCGGCGCTGACGGCACAAGTCTTTTCCTCACCCAGAAGGGTATACGCGGTTTCCATCCCAGGCTGATTTCCGGCACACTCTCTTTAATGCCCTTTTGTACGTACCAGCCCGCACTTTTGGTTGCACTGCGTATAAAGCGTGGATTGTTTTTAAGCCACTCAAGCAAAAAGGGGCTGATACCGTCGCGGATAGATATAACGATTGTATCGCTCATCGTCCGAACCCCCTTACCTTTCGTTCGGCTTCCACTGTCACATTTCCGCCGACGCTATCAATAAGGCTTACACGCCGCACAATCCAGCGTTCAGCGTTGTATAAAATAACATCGCCTGCTTCCGGCTTCGGCACATCTTCAAGCATTACGGTAAACATTGCCACATCGCTTGTTTTGCGGTTGGCGCTGATGTCACCGCCACGGTATGCAGCCTTTTCTTCCTGCAAGGTTTCGCCGATTTCTACAATCGCCACAATTTCATTGCCTTCATCGGCATTTTGCGGCGTGTAGGTTATGCTTTCGCCAAAACGGTTAAGGTTAAAAACAGCATTTTTAATAATTTTTTGGTAGATTGGATTTGCCATTTTTACCACCTTGTACTGTAAAAAGGTATAAAAAATAGGGGTAGGCAATAAACCACCCCTATTTAATTGTCAAAGCATCAGCCTGCGCCACCCGTGGTATCGACATAACCGGTATTAATTTTTACCTGTACGGTCGCACCGCTGGTTGCCGTTGCCCCGCTCCAGGCAATACCTAAATAGGTATTGCTGGCCGCGGTAGCGGTAACAGTGCCGTCAGATTTAAGATAAACCTTTGCACCTGCGGTAATAGCGGCCGCGTCAGTTTTAAACTCAAATACACCCACAGTGGTTAAAGCTATTACATCGCCGTCAGCGCCTGCGGTTTCTGCCACGCCCACGATGCCGCCGGAAAGAGCGATTACATCGCCCACCGCAACATCGCCGGTACATGCATAGTCAAATTTATCGCCGTTACGGCGGAATACTGCTGCTTCTTTAGCCATGTTTATTTACCCCCTTTTTATTCGCCTGCATTTTTAACAATGCCGGTAGTAGACAGAAGTTTTACGCCATAGTCAAGGTACATACGGTATTTCCAGCCGAGAGTATCAAAGGAAACCTGGCTTTCAAGGATAGGCGTGCGGTTGCCGTTCAGGAAGTCAACTTCAACACCTTCGCCTTGTACCTGGTTGCCCAACAGATACCATGCAGTAGTGCTGATGTCGTCCAATTCCGGGTCATCAACAAGCGTAAGTGCACCGCGGTAAATATTTACTACACCGCTGTTGCTTGCTTCCGGGTCTGCGGTACTACGCAGAAGCTGTGCCGCAACTGCGGACTGTGTAACCGGCACAACAAGGTAACGCGGCATAATGCGCAGATAATTTTTGGAAAGGTCGCCCTTTTGTTTGCGCAGCAAAGTCATTGCTTCCGAAAGGGTTGTGGTGCTGATAGCGCCAGCGGTGCCAAGGTTTACATTCGCGCTGTAAGAGCCGCTTGTCAACGCTTTATAGGCTTCGCGGTTAATGGCCATAGCAAATTTCTGCGCCAGCTGGTACGGAATGGTAGTCAGCACATCCTGGTCGTCGTTGATAAACGCCTGGCGGGTATAGCTGTAAGAACGCCCGTAAGTGTCAAGGCGTACAAACTTTTTGCTTTCTTTCAACTGCGCTTCGGTGAACTCGCCATTTTCAGGGATTTTCACCGGTTCGGCGTCCAGCCCTACGTTTACAAGGTACTGCGGGCGGAAATCGCGCAGGTTGCCAATGTGTGCCCAAATCTGATAAGTCGGCATGGCGTCCTCATAACCTCTTACAAGCGCTGCCTGGGTAGTATCTGCAAGTAAAGCAGGGAGTACGCCAGTAGTCATTGCGCGTTTAAAGAGTTCGTCCGGAGCAAGACGCATTACATCGTGTTCGCCGGCGCGCATAAGCATATCAATTGCAATGTCGCGAATAGACATGTGGCGCATTTTTTCAGCGCCGTCGGCAGGTTTTTCAATGTTGAAGCCGTTGCGCATCAAAATGCCATCGCGGTATGCGGCACGGATTTTGTCTTCTGCGTCTGCGCCGAACTGCGGTTTGCCTGCTGTCGGCTGTGCGGCCTGACGTGCGGAAAGGATTTCCAGCACACTGCGGTTAACGGTTTCAATGCTTACATCACTATTCAGCCAGGCTTCGCACTGCTGGTCTTCAATGCCGAACTGGCGGCACAAGCCGTTAATCTGCGCCTGGCGTTCACGCTCTGCTTTAACTGCCGCCGCACGTTCTTCTTCCACGTTTACGGTGGGTGCAGCAGGCGGGTTAGCAGAAGCAGTAATGCCGGTTGCCGGTACTTCAACGTTTCTCTGCTGTTCTTCGGGATTTTTCTTTTCTTCCATGTTGATACCTCCATTATTATTTAAAATTGTTAATAAACTATCATCGTCAAACAAACTGCGTCCTACGCCGACGGTTGCGTCTGCCGGCACGGAAACGATGCTGATTTCATACACTGCCCAGCGTTCGCCAATCCACGCTGGCCCGGTAATGCCGTCTTCCGATACCTGGTTCTTTTCAATAAATCGCCATTCGTTGACGCGGTATCCTACCGATACGCCGCGCAGGCTTCCAGACTGCACTTTATTCCAAATGCGAGTGCTTTCTTCGTCATCATCAAACTGGATTTCGGCATAAGCTTTGGTATTTTCAAACCAAATACGGGTAGGCCTACCAATAACTGCGTCGCGGTTGTGGTTAAACAGCACCGGCATTACACCAGCCTCAAAGCGGCTAACGTCTGCCGCCTGGTCATTGCAGCGCAGAATTTCCGGGTCGCCCCAAAAATCCGGGCATGGTTCCTCACTGGCAAATGATAAGGTTACCTTGCGTTCTTCGGCGTTAACACTGTTAATGGTGGCTTCACGCTGTCGCGGCAGCATTTGGCGCTGCTCACGCGGAATTTTCCGCAGTTCATCCTTCGTTATTGTTGCCATTACTTCCCATCACTCCTTCCTGCTGTCCTTCGGCAAGTGCGCCAAGGTCAGCTTTTTCTTTTTTTATCTGCTCGACCGTTTCCGTGTAGTCGCGGCCGCTGCGCCCGTAAAACTCTTTAAGCGTCATCTGGTAGCTTTCAAGCATAATCTGGTTGGCAAGTGCTTCCTTGTACGGGTCAATCCACGGCATTTTCTGCCCGATAAATTCGTGTTTCAGCCACTGCGGGTTGCTCCAAAAATCATTTGGCACTACATTTGCCGGTATATAGCCGCTTAATACCGCCGCGCGGATGACATCTTCAAAAACGCCGTCAAGAAAATGCGCTATTAAAAATTGCTGCTCTTTCTCGAATACCTTCCAGTCTTCCAGAAGGTTCTGTCGAGCCGATGAGTAGTTAACCTGGCTTACGTCACGGCTTACCTGCTCGTAAGACAGCCCTTGCCCTGCTGCTACCTTGCGCATAATGGCAAGGTCAAAGGTTTCCAACTCGCTCGATTGCCCTGCGGGCACAAGCGTTTTTATATCCTGCCCCGGCGCCAGTTCGTTAATGCTGCCGGGCACAATGCGCTTGCCGCCTGCGGCTCTACCGCCGCCACTGCTGCCACCAGCAATACTGCCGCGCCCCACGCTGCCGGAAGCTGTATCGCTGTTTGTAATCCACACGGCTATCGCCGCATTGATTTTTTGCTTAAACACCGTCGCTTCAAAAAATTCGTCAAGGTCATGCGTTTTATCAATGGCACGGGCCAGCGGCGTTATTTCCCTTACCTGCGTGGCGCGTGTTTTCTCCATCAGGTAATACACGCGCTCGGCGTCGATAGGCTCTGTTTCCACCTGCGAAAAGGTTTTCAAATCATACTTACGCAGATAAAACTTAACAGGTCTGCCTACCGCATTTACTTCCACGCCGTCAACAATCGGGTTGCCTGCTGGCGACTGCATCTGCCCGTAGCTGTCTATCTCGTCAACCTCGCGCATTTGCAGCTGGTACGGTATTGCAAACTTTTTATCGTATGTTTTTACCGCCAGCACACCGCCGTCAACGAGTTTGCGCCGTACAATAAGGTCAAGCATTTCTTCCAGCGAATATTGCCCTGTAACGTCACAGTTCCCCGGCCGGCTCCACTCCTGCCAAACGGTCTCCAAAAGGCTGTTCCATTCTTCGTTGTCCGTTTTTACCTGCAAGTTAAATCCTTTACCCACTACGTTGCGGGTATAAGCATTTAAAATACTGTTGACGACGTCGCTGTTTCGCTCCAAATACCTTGCCTTTGCCCTAAGCTGTGCGCGGCTCGCCTGGTTAAGCGGTTCTGCCCTGCCGTCTACCGGAAACCAGTCCGCCGAATTTCGCCACGGCCTTGCCGCCTCGTAGCCTTCCATAAAACGCAGTTTAATGCGTGCTACGCTGCGTTCCAAAGCTCTTTTCGGGCTAAAAATACCAATAATTTTGTCGATTCGTTCCCCCAAAGTGGGGTTTCTCTGATTTTCCTGCATTGTTTACCCCCTGCCGCAATAAAACATCGGCGTCCCAAAAGTGTTGCCCGCCGCGCTTCCAGCGCTTTCGGCTGCTGAAATCTGGCGTTCCAGGTCGGCTTTTTCCGCCCTTAAAATGCCTAAATCAGCCATTTTATAGCGCCCGTTGCGGGTCTGCACTTCCTGCCCGCCTTGCTTAATAGCGCTTATTGCCTCGTTGGTTTCTTGCAGTTGCTGTTTCAGTTCTTCCAAACTCGCCAATTTCCCAAACTCCCCTTTCTTATAAGCTAAAGCCCGGTTCCGGCAGTGCCATGCCGTCAAACTCTTCTGCCTGTTCCTGCGCCTGCGGCTCATCTTCCTGTAATTGCCGCATGTGCACAAGGTCTGCCACGGCAAAGCTGTACACCGAGCAGTCCAACCAGTGGTTTTGCTTTGCACTGGTCTTTTTCTCCCAGGTTTCAACCGCCCTGCCGCCTTTTGTTTGTATAACACGGTGTTCCGATGTTATCTGCTCCGCAAATTCGCGGTCGCAGTCAGCATTCAACATCCAACTGCCTTTGCCCATCGGAATTTCCATGCGCATGGCAATTTCGTTTTTATAGGTGTCGGTGTTTACAATCCATAATTGCAGCGGCACCTTGTTTAACTTGTCCTTGCGCTCTATGTTAGACGGCCTTGCGCGCTGCACCATCGGTGTTGAAGAACCTTTAACCGGTATCGCCACGCGCGGATGCCGCTCGCAGTAATCGTAAATTTCTTCTGTCCGATAGCCAGTATCAATGCCATATACCCAAACTTGCAGTTTAGGCTTGCCGTTTTTGTCCGGATACCATGTATCCATAATCTTTTCTATTTCATCAAGCGTCAGCGCCCTGCCGTAAGCAATGGTTTGGCAGGTTACACCGGGTCCCCAGGCGTCAATCTTCCAGTAAAAATAGCCCATCTGCACGTCCACGCCGCCGGTTAACAGCTGCGCCCAGTCAGGCACTACGCCCATCGGCACGTCCGTCTTATGCTGCAACAGCAAATCCGCTTCCATAACGGCGCTTTTGCTCTCCCACGGTTCGCCGAGCCAGGAGTTTACAAAGTTCATAAGTAAAAGCGGGTCATCTTTGCTGCGCATAAACTCCGCTGCCATCTGCCCAAAGGTTACCCAAGGGCTGTAAAGGCTGTTCAACTTAAAAGCCACGCTTTTAGGCTTGCCTTTAATCTCATTCAGCGCTACCCAGCGCCCTTTTTCCATCATCTCCGGCTTGTACTGGTCGGTAATGTGACCGCCGCATGAGCAGCACTCATAATGCGTGTTGTACTGTATTGCGGTTACATCCTCATCAGCGTTAAACCGCACCTGCTTCCATTCCAAAGCCTGATAGTGCCCACAAAACGGGCAAGGCACCTGGTATTCAAAACGCATATCCGCATTTTCCCAAAGCTGCCAAATATTGCCGGTTTTCAATGTCGGGGTTGACCAAAAGAACATTTTGCGTTTGCCCGGCCAGTTTTTAGTACGTTCTTCCGCCAATTTCAACGGCGAAGCTTCCTTACTGGCCTGCTTCGGGTACTTGTCTATTTCGTCCAGGATGATAACCGGCACGCTCCAGCTTGCCAGTTTCGTGGCACTGGCCGCGTTACCGAACTTACAAAAGCCGCCATTAAAGCTAAGCATTAAATCCTTGCTATCCTCGCGGTACTTATCTTTAAAACACTCATTAGTGCGCAAAACCTTTTGCAATCGCTGCGACGAAAAATCCCTCATAGTGTCTTCGTCCGGCAGCACATATAAAATGCGGCTCGGCTGTTGGTCAATAATATAACCAACAATGTTAATGCCTGCTTCCGTTCCGCCTATCTGCGTCGGCTTCAAAAAAATAACCTTTTCAATATCGTCATCGTTCAGGCAGTCCATAATTTTAGCCAGGTACGGCACAATCGACGTGCGCCACGGTCCTGGTCTGCTTGTTTCCTCGCTTGACATGTAGCGGTATTTGTCCGCCCACTCACTTACTTTTATGCGCTCCGGGGGCTTAAATATCTTACAGGCGCGCTTAACGAGTTTTGCGAGGACGTCCAACTGGCTTTTTAGCAGCTGGTCTTCCGGCGTAATATCTAAATTCTCCGGTGTCTGCGATTGTTTCAAGCGCTTTTCTGATGTGCCCATCGATTACTCTCCTTGCCTGCTGCGCCAGTTCTGGATACTGGCTGTACATTTCCGCCATAATCAGGTCGCCTATTGATAAAAACGATATTCTCAAAGCGGCAAATTTTTCGTCTATTACCTGCTCCACTACCGGCAGCGGTATCAGTTCGCCGGTTTTCTGCTTCAATTCCAGTTCAGCCATTTGCGCTTTGGCTTCTTTTAGCCTTGTATCAGCCGTAAGCTTTTGCGCCAGCGTATTAGGGCCGCCTTGTACGCCAATCTCACGCCCACGCCAGCCGATAACGGCTTTAACGTCATACCAACCGCGCTTTTCTTTTGGGCAGCCCTGCCGCTCCCAAGTACCAACAGTATTTGTCGATACATGCATGATGTCGGCAAGCGTTGACGTGCTGACAATTATTCTGCCGTCCTCGGTTTCCTCGACGCGCTTATTATTTTTTGGGCGTTCCTTTGGTTTTGCCGTCTGCGCATCTTTTAAAACAGGGCTGTCAGCTTTTGGCTTTGCTTGTGGGCGTTTTTTATTTTCGTTTAATGCATTTGCTTGTGTTTCGTTTTTCATAGGCTCTCAATCCAAATATAGGGCTGTAAATTCAGAGGGCAATTCCAAAAATTTTGATACAAGACTTGACGCGGGGTGCCCGACCATTGTTACCGCTACCCCCACCAGAAGGACCCGCGCGCGTTTTTGCGTGCATAATTTATGCTTTTTAAATACTTCAAACTATTGTGTAACACTATGCTTTACTGGCTACACTTATATTATTGCATGCGCTGGCCGCTGATTGTAGATACCTAACCCCGCATTTGTACCATGTTTGTTTCATCTTTTGCAGGTTCTTCGGGCTGGCCGCATCTTCTGGCTGCCCATCGGCGCCTATAAATAACAAAAAGCCCCTGCCGGTATGATACCAACAAGGGCAATAAAAAAGCCCGGGGCGTGTATGCCCTGGGCTGTATGCTGCGTTATGCTGTTATTGTGCAGTGTCTTTGGTTTTTATATCTTCAAGCGTTAATGGAATAACTGCGCCGTCTTTTGTTGTGATTGTTATTTTTGCGCCGCAGTAATCGCAAATAATAACAAGGTCGTCAATGCTTTTTATCCCGCGTGTGATTTTGTTGGTTGCCGTCTGCGGCGGGCATTTAAAGGCATCTGCTAACTGGCGGCCGTTTACCCCGGCACTTGCCATTATCATTTTTATTTTATCATTTATAGCCATTTTCTCACCGCCTTTGCTTTGTCTAAAGTATACTATTTTATTAGTATTTTGTCAAACTTTTTTAGTAAAAAGTAATTAAAATCATTGATATTTTTGTTGACTTTATACTAATTTAATAGTATAATATAACTAAAGAAAGAGAATAAAGGAGCTGTTGAAAATGACCAAAACAACCGCAATTATTACCAAAGTACATGACAACCCGATGGCCCTGCGCTATGGCTATTATTACATGGTGCAAATAACCGTTAACGGTTATTATTCAGGTTCCGGCCGCTTCTGCTACACGTTGGAAGAAGCCAAAAAATACGCCAGCGAAAACGCTGCCAATATAGTGGAAGTATTTTGAAAGGAGATGCTAAAAATGACCCAAAAAATTAAATTATACGTAGCAGAATACAGAGCCTGGGGCGCTGACAAATCTTACCACCGTTATTTTTACACGCTGGCCGCGCGCAACGAGTTTGTTGCTACCACCAACTACACCCGCAAAGCTGGAAGCGTAAACGTAGACGCCAACGAATTAGGTTACATGGACATAGCATAAAGGAGAGGTAAAAAATGAAGGTTATTAATGAATGTGGAACAAAAATCAATTTTGATGTGGCAGTAATGCTGATGGACGAAGACATAAGAGAAGAACTGCACGCGGAACTGTCACCTTGCAGCAAGCAAGATTTTTTCGACGCTTACGCAAAAGCCCACGCCGCTATATACGGCGAAGACTGGGAACTGGCGAAAGCGCAGCCGGTTTACTAAAATAACAGCCGAATCGCATGAAAGGGGGTGACAATATGAAAGCCACAAAAAGCCCTATAAAATGGGAAAAGCTGGAAGCACTGAAAGCGCAACCAGCTTCGGAAGTGTTAAGCCGCAAACTTAACCTTTCCGCAAAATAATGTTTGAACCGCTTTAATTAGCGGGCCAGGCGGCGGTTCAAGCGCCGCCTGTGCTTTAAGAATAACAGAAATCAACCTGGAAATCAAGGAGAAATAAAAATGAGTGAATACAAAGCATATAAAGGCTATTACATTGGCCCCGGCACTTTTCAGAGCAAGGCAGAAGTTGACGAACATATTAAGCAACAGGCAATCAGAACATATAAAAGCTTTTGCCAGAGTTTCGCAAGGCATAGCAGCATCGAGGCCGCGCTTGTAATGAGCGAAAAAGCCGACTGGATGCACAAGCAGCTGGGCATGAGTTACGAAGAAATCGAAGCAATCGAAATTGCAGCTTTTAATGAAATGTAAACTTAACCAGGGCGGCAGCATCGCCGCCCGCCAATTATGAAAGGAGAAACAAAAATGACTGATTATGTTGTAGTAAATGTTAACGGAAATTATAGCTATGTTTATAGCTTTTGCAAACCTGAAGAAGCAGCGGAAACTATTGCCGCCGCCGAAAAATACGCCGCTGATAATATAGCAAGGTATGAATTTTGCGGAATTGACTGCCTGGAAGCTGAAGCTAAAAGGCTAAAATCCGCAAAATTTGAACTGTTAACTTTTGATGAATTTTTGCGCCGCCAACGGCTGGAAATGCTTAGCGGCCCCGTGGAAGAAATCGACGCCGAAACTTACGAGGATATGCTTGGCGTTCTGCCGCCGCTGCACTATGTTACCATTAACGGTGTTACAATGTTTTGTATGTCGGAAATGTATACCGGCACCTATACAACGCAGTACGCCAAAGCTGGCGGGCATTACTATTCCGCTATGGTTGATGCAACAGATAAAAGCACCTGGATTCATAACAGATTAGCAAAATAATTTAATTTCGTTTTACTGCGTGGATTGAAATTTCAATCCACGCAGGCTATAATATAAAAAAGGAGTGTTTATAATGTCGGGTTACCATAATTACAGCATGAGTAATAATGCAGTTTTAGCATATCAAACTGGCGAAAAACCTTTGAGCAAATGGACCAAAAGCGCTATTTTAGAAACGCTTCAAGCAAATAACTATTCAAGTAATTTTATTCAAAAAGTAAAAAAATACCCTGCTGCTGTTATTAAAAGTGCATTGCTTTACCGCAGCAGCTGGCACCACACCAGCAAGCATTACAACGAAACTGATTTTTATAGCGTTGATGTAGATATGGACGAAAAAGAGGCATTGGAGCAGTTAAATTACAATGCTGAACGCCTTACCGCGGAAAAAGCCGAAAAACAAAAAGAACAGCCGGAACGCTGGCTTGTGCATTATGGCGTTTGGGGCGGAACCCGCCGGCACCCAAAATGTGAATGGGTCGAAGACGTCGGAACAATCTCCGGCAACTGGTTTGTTAGCGAAAAAGACGGAACCAGGAAAAATGTTAACGGCAATTACTTTGAAAAAATAAAGAAGATGTAAATTATTTGAAAGGAGCCAAAAAATGCACACCGATGCTTATTTAATTAAAGCTATTGCAAACATTCCACACTATTGGCCCAGAATTGATAAAAAATATGATGAATTAAAAAATATTAAATTAAAGCGTACTAATAAATCGCTTTCGGTCATCAATGAGCTGCCGCCAAAATCGTTATTAAGGGCTATTAAATTATTGGCCATAATCGAAGTGCTTGGCATGGACGGCGTTAATTTTGTGACTGATTTATTTGAACGAATTTTCCGGCGAGAAATTGAATTTTGTGAAAAACAAGGCAATGAACTTACTTTTGAAAACTTCCTGGCAACTTTTGGCAAATTGAACGATACAACAAACGATATACTTACAACAGCCGCGGTTTATTTGCACGTTCGGAAATGTATGGGGCTTCCTGCCGATAATTCGGAATTATTGCAGGAAATTGTTTCGTCAGCCACAAATGATTGGTACGATTATGCACCAAGTAGCGCAGCAATGAAAAAAGTTGCAAAATGGATGAACGATAACGGGAACCCAAACACTTTAAATTTGTTATCATACAACGAAGCCCTGTTTGATGATGATTTACAAGTTTTTGCAGAAATCACAAAAAAAGAAAATATTCCTGCGCGAGCTTACGAACATTACCAAATAACAAGAAAAGATTTAGCATACTTTTTTGAAGCAGTAGATAACGAGCCATTTTTTACAAATATAAATAACGGCATCGCTTTAGCCTATATGTTTACATCCTTAGCCAAGTATGCCGAAGAATGTAAAACTGCTTATTTAGATTTAGCATTATCTCCCCAGGTATCCCCAAATTACAAATTAAAAAAGGAACTTGCCGAAAAAGAAAATGCTTTAAAACTTGCGCAATCCTTATGTGACGATAAGCAAGAAAAATTAAATTTATTACAGCAAAAATTCGACCGTTTGCAAAAATCTTTTGATGTCCAATCCGAAGAATTATCACTGTTAAAGGATTTAACAGCAAATATAGCCAAAGCCTCTGAACAAGAAGAAGAAACTACAAATCCGGATTCTGTATCGGAACAGCTTCCAGACTTAACAAATTTTAAAATTGTCGTTTTCGGCGGCGCGCCAAGCTGGCAAATAAAAATCCGCCAATTATCAAAAAATATAACGTGCATCGAACCGGAAGATAAAGGTTTTGACATATCTATCTTAAAAACAGCTGACCTTGTTGTTATAAACTATATTTATATCAATCATGCGCAAGTTATGCGTTTAAAAACAGTAACGCCAGAAGAAAAAATCCTTTACATCGGCACTAATAACGTACAGCATTTTATTAATATACTTTCAAAAAAAATCAAAAATTTATATGAAAATAATTAAAAGGCGGTGCTTGAAATGGATGCTTTATTTAAAGCAGTTGCGGAAGATTACAAAAAAACAAAAAGTATGAATGAAACTGCCGAACATTTAAAAATATCGCAGGCAAAAGTTAAAAAAATTCTTATAACAATGGGACTGTACAAAACCCCGCTATCAGTGCAAATTGCTCGCCTGGTTGCTTTAGGTTTTAATACCCAAAGCATCGCTGCAAACTTAAAAATCAGCGCTAAAATGGTATCAGCAAATATGCCGTACACTAAAGCTGTATATAATAGCGATACGCCATCAGAAAACGCTTTAAAAATCAGAGCTACACGCGAACGGCAAAAATCAAATAATAACTAAAATAAAAAAGACTGGCAAAAACCAGTCTTTTTTTATTAAGTAAAATATTAATAAATTTTTAAATCCGCAGGCATTGCTGCCTGACCTATTTGTTACAAATAAGGTAATGTAAGCATTAATAAGTGCTTCAATCCACAGGCTTTTACCTGACAAATAAATTATATCATCAAATTTCCAATTTGTATACTTAAATTTTTATAGCCGTAGCAGCAGCCACGGCTATTTTCTTATTCGGCAGGTTTTAATTCAAAATAAATCATTTGCGATTTTGTTAACTTGCGCAGGTAATAAATAGCGCCATACCTGCCGCCCGGGTCGTTTTCATCTAATTTCTCAAAATTAGCAGGTACAGCTCCCGGGCCTGCCGGGCGTGCATTCAGATAATATTTATACAGTTTCAAATTTTCACCTTCTTTTTTACAAATCCGTGCCCAGGCGCATCCCAATTTTGCGGCAAATGCCGTTTACAAGCCTGTACATCGTTGTACGGCTGATGTTTAATTTTTCTGCTATAACGTCATCGGTCGGTCGTGGCCGCGGATGCCAAAATTTTAAAAATAAAAGCTGTTTTTCTTCAGGCGTCGCATCCTGTTCGGCCGCGGCGATTGCTTCCGTTATTTTTTGCAAAAACTGCACGCGGTCCTGAAAGTACATCAATTTTTCGGCCGTGTAATATTCTGCACCGTATGCCGGAAACAATTTGATTTCCGCCAGCTTTTCTTTAATTCGGCTTAATTCTTTGCGGGAACGCTGGTAATTCAAAAGTTCCGCACAGATATATTTTCTTGTTTCCTTGCGCATCTTAATTCCAGCGCCCCTTTCTTAATGATTTTTAAAATAAACGGCTGATTGACGTTAGCACCGGGTAAATATCTTCGATGCTGCGGCACACGATATAACGTCCGCCGTGGGCTTCTATATCGTGCTTAAAAATTTCCTGCCATTCGCTAAGCCGGCCTTTAGGTGTTTTAATCTCCACATAAATGGTTTCGCCGTCTTTTAATGCGGTCAAATCGCTTAATCCTTTATGCGCGCCCATGCCCTGCTGATGCCTGATAACAAACCAACCATCAGCGCGCAGCAAATCGCGCACGCTGTTTTGTATATCGGTTTCCGGATTACCTTTGCGCGAGCGCATCGCGCCGGAAGTTACCAAAAAGTCTTTTTTATTCATTGTGCGCCACCGCTTTCGTTATTCGCTTCAAATAGGCGTTTCTTTTTGATTTTTCACACATGTACATCATAATCACGCTATAAATTGCCGTATCCATCAGGCTTTCCACGGCTTTATCTGCATCGATGCCGTGGCGTTCGATATGTACAACATGTTTCCGGCGGTAATTTTTTGCTTCTTCGTACATTTCCGCAAAGGTCGGTTCTTCGCCGGTTCGTAAACTTGCGCCGGCGCTAAAGTTCGCCAGCGGGTCATCTTCGGTGCTGTACTGCGCGTTTTTAGCTAAAAATAGCTTTTTCAGCTCGTCCAAAGTGTTGCAAACAAAGTCGGTAAATTCTTTATTTTCCATTTTTCACCACTCCCAAAATCTCCAAATTAGCAAAATTAAAAATTCAAATGCTGCTAAAGCTGCCCAGCGGCGTTTTAATTTTTCCAAATCTTTAATATACAAATCCTGCTGGTCGATTAAATCGCGCCACACCGGGCCCATTTTTATAAAGGTTTCCCGGTCGCTATCGTTCTGCCAGGCCTCGGCCAAATCTGATAAAATTTCAACTTTTTTGTCCGGTTCTACGCCGTCCAAAACAAGGTTTATTTTGCTTTTTATCTCCGCTTCCTGGCGGGATGGACGTGCGGGCGGTTTCGGTATTTCGTAGCTTGGCATTATCTCACCACCCCTTTAGGACGATAACGTTTTCGCCAGTCTTGTAATCGTAATCCAAAAATATTTTTTGGATATAAATACAGTCGCAATATTCGTCCCACGCTGCAACCTGCGTTTCCTGGTCAAAATCCTTTAACTTTTCGATAAGCTCGGCAACGGTCATTCTTCCCACCTCAGCTTCTGGCCGCATCTATCACAATTGGGACTTGTCCTTGACACATTAAGTATGCAATCGCAAGTTGGGCAATACCTAAACATTTTAAACTCTTTTTTTATAACAGGTCGCATTGCAATCTGCTTGCGCAGGGCTTTGATTAAAAATTTATTTCTGCGCAAACCATCTTTTATTGCCTCTCCGTAATGCCCGAAAGCGTGCGGTAATTCTTCTTTTGCCCACTTTATTTTTCTTTTGCTCTCTTTGATTGCGTTTCTTGCCTGTTTTTCATAGCCCGGCAGGCTATCCCACCATTCTTGCCTTTCAGGTGTCATTTTCTGCCATCTCCTTAAATTGCTACAAAAAACGGTTCTTTTCGCATTTCGCGGTTTCCGAACATCGCCAAAATTTCTTCATCGGTATGTTTTTCATCCAGCCGCGTAGCGTAATACCGGAATTCCGGATTAAACATACTGCGCAGTTGCAAATTGTTTATTAGTCTGCCGTTAACTTCCATTCGCAAAATATACCTTGCCGGGCGTCGCGAACCATATTTATCGTGTTCTTCACATACTATTTTCATCTTTTACCACCTCGTCCATAACAGCACCACAATGCCAGCAATAAGGTACTTCGGCATCATCAGCGTGTACATCACCTGCGCCACAAACCGAACAGTCAAAATGCGCTTGTCCGTTTTTATCCCAATCGCTTACTTGCACCCAATGCCCGTGCTTGCGTTCTTCGATTATAGGACGGCTAAGCAAATATAATAAAGCTCCAGCTAACCCATCCTGATAATGTCTATTATCACAATCTTTCATTTTATCTTCTAAAACACTTCTTAAAGCATCTGCGTCAATCAGTCGCATTTTCACATCTCCTATTCCATGCTGACGCGGCGTATTCATGCCATTTAATACCAGCAACCGTCATTTCGTCCCAATATGTTTTTGTTGCCATATTGCAATCAGTACAAAAAACATAACCACTGCAATTCGACAACGGCACATAAATTACTTCCGTGTTTCCGCAAAAAGGGCAAGGCTTCAAATTTTTATCATTCATTCACATCATCACCGCCTAAATACTTTTTCCGCAGTTCAGGCAATGCAGCCTCGCATTCTTCATAGGTTTTAAATATAAACCCAGCTTCTTTGTAAGCAAGACCTAAAACGGAGTTTCCCCATCCGGCACTACAAATATTTCTAAAACCAGCCCCTGGATAATAATATTTATCTCCATATTTTGGTTGCCACGGCAGTTTTTTCACAATAAGCGCGCAACGTAATAGCGCCAGCGTTAAGTCTTTAATTATAGCAGGTTCGATTTTTTCATCTGCAATAAGTTTCCCGCCATTTTGGCCATTTATGCTAAAAAGGCAGCTGTTATATTGGTGCTCGCCGCTTTTATCGCAAATCATAAATTTTTCATCAGCATTAATGTGATTATCATCTAAAAATTGTTTAAAATATTTACTTAATGCCATTTTTCCTCGCCCCTTTGCGCTAATATCTGTCTACATAATGGTCCAGCGTAGCTTTTGCTATACCCATTTCTTTGGCAATAGCATGAATGGTCATACCTTGCCGCAGCATAGTAAAAATTTTGTTATGATATTTTTCCCACGGTATAGGGCTTGAAGTTCTTCCTCGGTTATCCAGCGGTAAAAAATCGGGTATTTCAGCCGCCTTTTCTTTACGCTTTATGTTTAATCCAGGAAGTACAACAACATGTTTGCCGCGCTGGCAAGGATTTATACCAAAAAACGGGCAATAATAAACTCCATCGCCGCATTTATGCACGCGGTAACATTTCAAGCAGTTAATTACCATCGTTACCACTCCTATCCTTTCACCGCCTCCGCGTACTTCTCGGCACGGTAACGAAAACTTGTCATCGGCATATTACATTCTTCGGCAGCGGCACGGCAGGTAATTTTACCGTTTTTCCATGCCTGATATGCCGAATGGAAATTTTCCGGCAACGGTCCAGGCGGCCTGCCGAATTTTACGCCACGTGCCTTTGCGGCGGCAATGCCTTCCGCCTGGCGCTTATGGATATTTTTACGTTCATTTTCGGCAGCAAAGCTAAGCACCTGTAAAACAATATCGCTTAAAAATGTTCCAAGCAGGCCTTTGCCGCGGCGCGTATCCAAAAGCGGCATATCCAGCACTACAATGTCAACATTTTTTATTTTTGTTAAATAGCGCCATTGCTCCAAAATTTCGCTGTAATTTCTGCCTAAGCGGTCGATGCTGCCCACATAAAGCACATCACCGGCTTTTAATTTTCTCGTCAGTCGCAAATATTGCGGCCTGTTAAAATCTTTGCCGGATTGTTTGTCTATATATAAATTTTTTACAGGAATTTCAAGCCGGTGCATAGCAAGCAGCTGCCTGTCTTCATTTTGGTCAATGCTGCTTACCCTGATATACCCATAATCCATGCTTTACCACCCTTTCCTGCCCCAACTGCGGCCATGCCATTTATTGGCACGCATACGGTTATTGTACCGGCGTAACTGGTTACCTAATACTTCGGCAGTTAAAGCCGCTTCTTCCAATGCAGCGGTTAAACGCTGCCGTGCGTCTATCAGTTCCGGCGGTTCCGGTTTAAAAACACGCTGCGCATATTCACGGAAAATTTCGCGCGGGTCGCGCAAACGCACTGGCGCCGCATATTCATTTTCGCTCATTATTTTGGCCAGAATCATTGCTTTATAGTAAAACTCATCTTTCAGCTTTTCCGGAAACAAATTTTTACCCTTGCCCGGTATAATTTCAACGGTTTTATTTGCCGGTGTCATTTTTATCATCTCCTACCGTAAAATCTATATCCCATTTTTCTTTCAGCAGTTTGCGCGCCTTCACCAGTGCTTCACTTTTTTCACGTGGGAAGTTTTCCAGTTCTTTTACATACAGTTCCATAAAGCGGTCAATTCGTGTTTCTTTTTTCTGCATTTTGCCCCAGTGCTCTACAAGCACATTAGCGGCTGCCGCCGCTGTTACGATGATTGCCGCATCGTTATAGGTTTTAATGTCCTGCTGATATTTTTCATCAACGCCTTGCAGCGCTACTTTCGCAATTTTCATCGCCCCGCGCCTAACATCATCGTTGTACTGGCGGCGTTGCAAAACGCTTTTTCTTTTAAAACTTCTTGAAATGCTGCTCATAATAATTCACCCTTTCGTTATTCCGCCGCATCGGCGGGCAGGCGCCATATGGATTTAAAAGTCTGCCCGCCACATTCCCCTTTTGCTTGTATGATAAAACCGGGCAACCGAAAGCATGAAAGGCGATAAGAAAATGCTTTGTGCCGCCCGGTGCGGCGGCTATTTTTTACGCAAATGTTTTTGCCATTCGTAAATGTTTTTGATTTTAGCGTTAACAAAACCGGCATCCTGCAAACGCGCTTTGCCGCACTTGTCGCGCAGTTCATCAGCCTTTTTGCGCCAGCCCAGATAAGCTTCGCAGTTGGCGTGGCAGTTTATTTTGCGTTTTGTACAATGCCTGCATGGCGTTTCGTTAATCATAGTTTTGCTCCCCGTAAGCGGTAATTTTTATTTCTGTCGCGGCCAATGTTATGTGTAAATCCTTTGGCGCGCTCAAAAATGCGGCTACCGACGGCTTCGTCCATTTCCACAATTTCGTCGAGATAAAATTCGCTGCTAACTACCGTTATCAGTTCTGCGCGATTGTATCTTGCGTTTAAAATCTCAAAAGCCAGGTTAAAATCTGCCGTTGTCGGCTGCCCGCTGTTGGTTTTTAAAAAATCGTCAATGTAAAGTACATCAACCGTTTTCAGCGGTTCTACCAGTGCCGCATATTCTTCCGGATACTTAACCGTTGCCTTAATGGCCGTGCTTTCGTCACGCCACAGCATATACCTGGCTTCGCGGCCTTGCTTTATCAGCTCGCGCACAATTCCGGTGCAGATATGGGTTTTGCCGCACCCAACCTGCCCGCCGGCAAAAAACCATCCGGTTTTGCGCCATACATACTCCCAGGCACTGCCCAGTAAAATATGCTGCCATGACTGGGCCTGCTCAAAAGATTGCAAAGTATAAGCCGGATTAATACCGCTGCGTTTAAGTCTGGCCTCACTTCGTCTTGCCTTCATGCAGCGGCACTCCATCAGGCTGAACGCTCCGCCGCGCAAAACAGCAATATAGCCCTTGTTTTTACAGGTTTTGCAATCATAGCCTGTCAAGTCACCTTCGGCCCGGTTATAATCATCAACGCGGCTTATTTCCTCTTGCTCAAAGGAAATTGCCGAGTTTGGGCGGTTCTTTCGGGCTTGCTCTACCATCTGCGCCAGTTTTCCGGTAAGTTCCATTCTGCCTGTCTCCTTTCTCCTGGTCACGTTTCATGCCCATTGCCGTTGCCTCGATGTAATTAAAATGCGGGCTGCCCTTTTTTACAGCTTTATCAAGGGCCTGCAAGTATAAATCTAATCCTGCATCATCCACCAACGCGTAAATTTTCTCCGGCAAAGGCGGTGATAACGTGCCTATTTTCTTTTCAAAAGCCGCAAGCGCTGCTGCATACTGTTCGTTTTTTGCCTCGCTGCTGTTATTACTGCTTACGTACTTAGCAGTATTAGCGCTATGCTTTTCTTTAGTTTCCTTTACTTTACTTTTCTTTACTTTACTTTGTGGACTTTCTGCAACGGAAACCGGGGTTTTCGGAGCGGAAATTTCTTCGCCGTTAATATCAAAAAGCCCGCTTTCCCGCATTGGTGCTGGCTTTAGCGGTATTTGCTCTTTGCGCTTTTTATAAACACTTTCAAGCCGGTCTGCAAAGCCTTGGCACCATATAATCTTATGGTTTTGCCATAAATTTTTATCGATTGCACCCATTCTTGACAGCAATTCCAGAATTTCCGCAGCGGAAACCTCGCTTACTCCTGTTTCGGTGCAAAGATAAATCCAGTTAATTTCATCGGAACAATCCAAAGAAAGTGTTGATTGCTCGCCGAGCAGTTCCAACATGATGTACCAAAAGGCATACCCATCATTTCCAAAGCGGCTGCGCAATGCCGACAACGTTTTTCTGTTATGTGCTCCGACGTCGTGGCTAAAATAGTCAACGCCGCTTTTTGGTGGTCGTGCCATGATACCCTGTTCCCCCCCGCTGAATTTTTGTCCCGTTACTTACTTTTTGCCAAAGCATTTTCGCCGCTGCGGTCCTCGCCAAATAATTTACCTTGCAGATTATGCATTGCGGCCCAGTTCCCGGCGTCGATAAGGTTCGGTATAACGCTGCCTTCTTTTGCCCAGTCACTTTTTAAAGCCTGCTGCACCTCTGGAAATGCCCGTATTGCATAATCGCTTAAACTTCCATCCGCTTTAATTTTGCGCATTTCTTCATACAGATGCACAAGGCACATTTCAAAAGTCTGGTCAAATTTTTCAATGTTTCCTGCGTGAATTTTGATAATATGCGTAAAACTTTTCCCGGTAATTTGTTTCAAAATCTGCTGCCACATTTTGCTTACTGTTGTAACCTCGAAGAATTTCGGTTGCCCTTTAAATTTCGCCTTACTGTCCTTTATTTCAACAAACAAAATTGTGGCAGGATTGCAGGTTAAATACTGACGATATTTTTCATAAATTGCTTTAGCTAATTGCGCCCAGGTTTTATTCGTTACAGCAAATTTAACCTGGCTTAATTCCGCCACCACAATGTCGTTAGTATTTTGGTCTACATACGCTTTAACGCGCTTGTGCCCTTCTTCTTCCGGCTCTCCGTCCATAGCTTCCTGTTCTTCATCGGTTAAAAATTCTTCCTGCGGTTCTGCATTATCGTTACGCAGGGTGTCCATATCTACTATTGGCATTTTTATTCACCGTCCTTAAAGGCCGCACACCGTTACCGGCTTGCCGGTTGCTTCCATTACCGCCCGTTTAAAATACACCGGGTCGGCATTTTTCTGAGAGGTATGCAGCAGATAAATCTTTTTTGTATAACTTAAATCCTGCTTGCTTAAAAATTTTAAAAGGTTTTCAAGGCTGAAATGGCTTTTTAAAAGCCTGTTGGCAAGTGCTTTCGGCGTCGTGCCGTTTTCCATGTTCCGCCGCAGCATATCCTCGCAGTAATTGCACTCCAGCATCCAGTACGTTACGTTTTTAAACGTATGCGGCACGTTGTAAGTGTCTGTTGCAAACACCAGCCGTTCCCCGCCCTGTGCAATGTAAAAGCCCAAAGGTTCGGCAGCGTCATGTTTGGTTTTAAAGGGCAGTACCTTAAAATCACCAATTACAATTTGCTGCATTGCTTCCAGCCTGAAATAATCTTCCGCGGCAATACCCAGCGCGTCAGCCGTCCCTTTTGACATATATGTTTTAACGCCCCGCTTTATCAAAAGTTTGGCTGCAAAGGCGTGGTCGTTGTGTTCGTGGCTGATAAGCACACCGGTTACGCCGGATAGCTTATAACCACATGCCTGCTGTATCTGATGCACTTTTACGCCGGCTTCAATAAGCAGCGTACTGTTACCGCCGGTAAGACGGTAACAGTTGCCTTTGCTGCCGCTGTAATAGCTGTCGATAATCATTTAACCCAGCTGGGCTGTGCCTTTTTAACTGCCTGCGGGGCTTCCTTCTCCACAGGTTTTGCCACCGGCGCAGGTTCCGGCTGCAAAACTTTCTGCGGCACTTCTGTTTTGGCGTCATCTGTAAAATCAACCATTTTCGGCGCTTCCAGTTCCTTTGTTACCTCGGCGTTCATTTCTGCCTGGTCATCATCAAAGTTATTGCCGACATATTTCGGGCGTCCGCCGATGTCTTCCAGTTCGTCCGCAGCTTCCATGCCCATCATAATTTCCGGCGCCGTGGTGCGGATTAAAAATGCCGCCGCACGGTATTGCAGCATTAACTGCGGCATGGTCTGCCACTTGCTGCCATTCTTGTTATACCAGCCTTCTTTTTTCGCCATGCCGATGGTGACTGTTGTGCCGACCACCCTGTCGCCGGTTGCCTTCTCAGTAGCGTAAGCAGTGCAGCCCCAATCGTCTGCACCTTCCGTGCCGGTAAATTGATATTTAATGCTGGTAAATCTTCCGCAGCTGTTAAAGCAGCTGATTAAAAATTTACTGCTGAAAGCAGGGTTGCCGTAAACAATATACATATTCTGCATAATCGCAAACGGGTCTGCGTTCATTCTTTGCGCCATATTAAGGGCAATAAGCACGTTGGCCGGTTTCTTTTTAAACGTATCCGGAATAATATCCGATGCCGCCAGCTGTGAAGATAATTTCATCAGGCTATCAAGGCCTCTTGCGTTAAACATACTCAATTCGTAATTCTCCTGTACTGCAATCTGCTTTTCTTCTGCCATTTTTAGTTGCTCCTTTCGATTCTCAGTTCGGCATCTGCGGCGCTTACTCTTAAAAGTATCGCCTGGCCGTTGGTTTCCAAATGTTTTGTTGTTGCTTCGGCATTATCAATCCATACCGGATTGCTGACGCCGTAATGTTTGCTTATTGCTGCGATAAGTTCGCAGCCTACTGCGATTTTTTCGCCGTTACTTAAATTAGCGTACGGCTTGCCATCCTTAACCAGTTCGCAGGTTTCCGTATAACCTTCGTTTGTGTTGTTGTAGTTGAACAGTTTAAAATCCATACCCGGCAGGATTGCCTTAACCTTCTCCGTGGTCATAACAGCTTTTATCTCGTCAAACTTTTTAATCAGGCTTAACTTCAATGCCAGTTCGTCGTGCTGTTCACGCAGGGTTTGCTGCTGTTTTGTATAGTCTGTTATAAGCGCCCTGGTCGCTTCTGCGGCTTTTATTTCTGCCAACCTAACATCTATATCCCCAACAGGTTTTTGCGCGCTCTCAATGGCTTTTTCGGCGTCCATCAGTTTTAACTTAACATCAATGTGCAGTTCTTCAATTTCGTGGTTAATGCGTTTCAAATCTTCGCTTGCCTCGAACCAGTCCTGACGGTTCTCCATCGGCGGCAGCGCCTGCACGGCTTCTTCGCGCTGTTTAATAATCTCGCTGCGCTTATCAGGCATTTCAATGTCAAGTTTGCTGAGACGCTGCACTTCTTTCATAGCCGCATCGCGCTGTGCTTTGTTTTCTTCGTTCTTATCAAACAAAGCGTTGCCGTCGGCTTCAATTTTTTCCAGTCTTTCGGCCTTGCTTCTGTTAAATGCTGCTCGCTGGTCTGCAATCTGTTCCGGCGGGTACGGGCGGTGGCAGCAAGGGCAAACGTCGTTAAATTCTTCGGCGTCCACCGCCTGCCAGCTGTCTTGCAAAACTTTCAGCTTTTCTTCGTTTTCGCGGATAGCATTATCAAGGTTTACCACCGTCTGCCGGTAAGGCTTAACAGTTTCAGCAGCTGTTTTTGCTTCTGCTTCCAGCGCCGCTATTTGTTCATCAAATGGCTTACGCACGGCGGCAATTTTTTCGCGCTGCTCTGCGCGGATGACATCAAGTTTTGATTCCAGCACTTTGGCTTCGGCCTGTTTTTTGCTTATCGCAGTTCCAGACAAGATGTCTGCTTTTTCCTGCATCGCTTTTTCAAGCGGTTTCATCAGCACCAGGCGCTGTGCTTCCAGTTCTGCCTTAACATCGGCTTCGTTCTCAATCTGCGGCAGATGCTTGCGGTTTTCATTGATTAAAAGCACCGTTTTTTCAATGTCTTTAACGGTGGTCTTTTGCTGCTGCTGCCACAGCTTTTTGCAGTCTTCCGGTTTACGGCTCGCCAGTTCATTCCTTAAAGGCTCCAGCGAAGCATCAGCAGCCAGAACATCATCATTGCTGATGTCGCCCACAAGCTCCATCAAAATGCGGCGCTGCTCTTTCCAGTGTAATGTTGGAAAGTACCGAGGATTGCTCGTAAGTTTAAAAAGTTCAGAATTGATATTTTCTTTAACAAAAGCATCGAACTGATTGGCTTTAACGGCCAGCCCGTCAATATAAAGTTTAGTTTCATTGCCGGTAAAACGCGGCAGTTCCGTGCCGTTCGGCGTTGTCCATTTTTCCTGCATGGTGCGGCATAAAACATGCTGTGCACCGTCAATCTCCAGCACCGCTTCAACTTTTACAACAACGTTATGCAGCACCTCGCCCTGTTTGTCGGGGTCAAATGGGTAAAAACTTACGTTACCGCTCTGCGTGCGGTCGTCGCTGTCCTTTGCCCACAACATCCAGCAAAAAGAGTCAAAAAGTGATGTTTTGCCGGTGCCGTTAGCGCCGTAAACTCTTGTTACCGTTGGGCTGAACTCCACAACACGAAGGCCGTGCCCTTTGAAATTTTCAAGTGTAAGTTTTAACAGCTTCATTCCAGTTCACCCCGCCTTCCAATCCAGCGGCACAGCAGCGGAATATCTTCTTCGCGCAAGGTGTCAAATTCTGCGCCTTCCATTGTGTCTACTGTACGGCAGGCAACTACCGTACCGCACAAAAAGTCGCTGCGGCGTTCAAAAGCCGTAACGCCTTCACGGTCAGCCAAAATAAGGTTGCCGGGCAGCCCGATAATCTTGCCTTCCTCGTTCACCAAAAGCACAATGGCTGGTTCATCGTCTTTATGCGGCAGCATAATAGGTTCAATCCAGCCGCCGACAAGGTTCTGAAACTCCACCAGTTCATTTTCCATCGTCTGCCAGTAAGGCTTTTGCCCTACCGGGAATACTTTAACTCTGATTAAATTAGCCATATTATCACTCCTTGTGTTATAATATGGGCGAATGGTGCTTATAATCATTCACCCTTTTGACCGTCAGCGGTGCCGCGCTGGCGGTCTTTTTCTTTCGGTACTTCCAGCTCAATCAGTAAGATTCTCCCCGGCTGAATAACATCGGCGTCTTGAATATTATTCTGCCTGCGCACAACTTCGGTAATCTCACGCAAATCCTCGCGCACGTCGCCGTGCTCAATGGCCGTTCTGCTGCAAATGCCGTTTAAGGTATCGCCGCAGTAAACCTTTGCCGGGACTAAAACTCTTTTAGTGTCCACCCTTTCAGTGCCCGGCGGGAACATTGCCATTACAGTCAGCAAAGCAATCATCACAATACCGATGATAAAAATTCTCATCTTTTACGCACTCCTTTCGCCATCCGGTTCCGGCGGTAACATTCCGGGCAATAATAGGCAACGCCGCTCGCTTCGCCGTCATCGGCAACGGCAATTAAATCACGGTTACGCTCCAATTTCTTGCCGCAGCCCTTGCATGTCCTGGGGTTCTTTTTGCGTGCCATCGGTGCACCCCCTTTCCCACGGCGGAGTAATAATGCCCTCTTTTATACCCCAGTGCAAAAGCCATTTTGCAAACTGACGCATTTTATCAGGGTCAAACGTTATGTCCGGGTTTACAACGTGCACCCGCAGTTCGCGTTCAACTTTTTTTCTCGGCATTATTGCCACCTCGCTTTTCAAGCAGTACGCGCAGGATTTTATCGCCCTGCACTTCCACCGTGTCGCCGATGCGGATGTCCTTTGCTATCGCGTTGGAAAGATTCTCAATGCTTACAAAGCATTTTTCGTTCGGTGTTTCCATACCGCTGATAAGAACGAAAGCCGCCTGGCCTGCCGTTGGCAGCACAGCAATGCCGGAAACTATGGCTTCAAATTTTTGGATTACAGGCGGCGTTTTTTTCATAAACTTATTAATAAAATATTGCTGACCTTTTGTAGTTACTTTAGTGGTAATATCGGTTACGGTATGCCCATCATCATAAACATCGGTTTTTATATCCAGTTCAAAAAGGCCGTTGCCGTCTACTGCTTTTGTTGGTTTGTTATACCCCTTACCATGCTGCAAATAATTATTCTCACGCAACCATGCAAACAAGCTATCACTATCAATTTGCACACCTTTTCTTTTCAAAACGTCTGCAAGTTCGCCAACCGTAATGGAGTTTTCGCTTGCAGTTTGGGTATAAAATGTAGCTTCAATCATTTGTGTCACACCCTTCCTTTATTCCGCCGAATTTTTAATTAACTGCCTAATAACATCTACAACGTTCGGATAATACCTAAAGGTATCAACTTCTTTTTTATCGTTGTTCTGTGCGGTAGTGTGATACCATTTACCATACTGCTCGCTCTTTAAGCCATACTGACTTGCAATTCTGCCAACCATATTACCGGAAATACCAAGTTTTTCGCCAACCTCTTTGGCCGACAAGGTTAATTCTTCAGTTGGAAGCATCGGCATAATTTCTTTGCCGTTTAAAACATTGACGGCATTTTTGTTGCAAATTTCTTTGTACGTTTCACTTTTGGTTTTCTCGGCGCACTTTAAAATGATTGCCGCCATTCTTGCTCTGCTGTTATTTAAACGGGCACGGCTATTATTGAGCTTTGCTTCAACTTCTTTTTCTTTAATGGCCGTACCATAGCTTCCAGTTTTCCTAATAGCTGGCAATACTTCTGAAGTTACCCAACGTTTAAATGCCTTTGCTTTTTCAAGCTTGCTGGAAAGTACCAACGAATAAAGACCACTTTCGTTGATGATGACAATATTCTGCTTACCTCCAAGGGTGTCACGTTTCGTTACACCCTTGTCCTCATCGTCCAAATGGTCAATTAGAGCTTTGCGGTGATTGCTGTAACCTAAAATTTCTGCAACTTCTTTGCCGATAAACCACGGTTCACCGTTTCTCTCAATTACTTGAATTTTTCCAAATTCGCTGTTCTCAAAAATTTTTAATTCGTTCATGGCGTCGCCCCCTTTCTTGCGTTTACGCAAGTTATTTTGCAAAAAAAATAGCTTCCGCAGAATTAACATCAAGAGCTAATATATTTTTAGCAGTTTGTATCTCAGCCCTTGTAAAATCACTTTCTCCCGTCATTTTACGATAAAGTGTAGCTGGATTAATACCAAGTTCTTTAGCAAAATTTTCTAAAGTATAACCTCTTTCTTTAATTTTGCTTGCCAGCAACTCTTTGTTAAGCATCTTTCATCACCCCTTTCTTGCGTTTACGCAAGTTAATAATAACACGCTTGTTTTTACTTGTCAATGCGTATTCGCAATATTTTAACTTTTAAACCTTGCGTTTTTGCAATAATGATGTTAATATTTTAATAAGGGGTGAATATAATGACTATCTCTGATATAAAAAAGATTATTAAAAATAGACGAGAAGAACTCGGTCTAACTATAAAACAAATAGCCGATGCCGTTGGCGTAAGCGAAGGAACCGTTTCTCGCTGGGAATCAGGTAATATAAAAAATATGAAACGTGATAAAATTGCAGCTTTATCTCAAGTTCTACAAATTCCACCTCGTATTCTGATGGGCTGGGAAGATGAACCGCAAGAACTGCCATATTATTTCAACGAAGAAACTGCAAAAATAGCCCAAGCCATTCACGACGATAAAAATTTAAGAATTTTATTTGACGCGTCGCAAAAACTTGAGCCGGAAGATATTGAATATGTTGTAAGCCTTGTACAAAGGCTAAAGAAAAAGGAGAGCGGCGGAGATGACGAATCCTAAAGTAATGCTCTACCCCCTGCCCTACAAAATAAAAGGGTTCGTTTGTGCCGATAATGACGGCGGGGAAGTATTTGTTTTAAACTCCCGGCTTACGAGAGAAGCCAACCAAAAAACTATGCTCCATGAATTAGAGCATACTGCTAATGGCGATATATACCGGGAATGTAATGTTGGTATTTTAGAAAAAGAGAGGCACAAAAAATGAATAAGTCAATATTATTATTCATAGCATATTTGCTTTATGTTGTCTTTGTTAGACGGCATATAACAACCTTGGATTACGTTATTTTTGGTTGCTATTTCTTGGCATTTGCAATTAATGGTTTTGTTAAAAAACCTACATGTCCATATTGCAAAGAAGAAATAAAAGAAGGCGCTACAATATGCCCTCATTGCAGAAGTATTTTAAAAAAGGAGAATGATAAGAATGGGTGAAGCACTGATAGCCGGAGCAATACTCGGTTTAATTCCTGCCTTTATAGCAAAAAATAAAGGGCGCAGTTTTGCATTATGGTATTTATACGGCTTTATGATTTTTATAGTTGCGTTGATACACAGCATTATGCTGAAAGACCACAGCGGGGTACAATGCCCGGCTTGCAAAGAATGGGTCAAGGAAGATGCCGTAATATGCAAACACTGTCATATCAACATTCCTGAATATTACAAGCGCTTACAGGAAGGTAAAACCAATGAATGAAAAAGAAGCCGACAAGTTTAACGATGAATTTAGAGATTTTTGCCTTAATCACGGCCTAGAAAGCTCTATCGCCTATTTTTATATACCGTCAAGCAACAAGGTTGCCTTTGCGCTGCACAATGCTTCTGACGAAGAAATAATGAACGTGGTCGCTAATCTTGTACACCACCTTGCCAGCAAAAATAATCTGCGCAGTTCTGATATATGGCAACAGTTGCAGCAAAGTTCACCGGAATTTATACCTGATTCCGACTTAATGTAAAAATAAAAAACGCCCGGTGTTACCAGCACCGAGCGTCTGCGCCGACAGTGTTACCAGCACTGCAGCAATGTAATTTTCCCTAACCCACAAGGTCAATTACGCTTTTATTATACCATAAAGCGATTGGCCTTGCTATACCCTAACATTTTTAGGGACAGCAAGGCTTTTTTATGCCCATTTGTAATAAATTATTGTGATAAACATATAACAGCAAAGCATTATTATAATAATTTATCATAAAATCTGCATTATTCTTGCAAAAAATTATAACTATACTTTAAAAAGGAGCAATTAAGAATTATGAAACGTGCCGTTATTTATGCCCGCTATTCCAGCGACAAGCAACGCGAAGAAAGTATCGACGCGCAGGTTCGCGCTTGTAAAGATTACTGCATCCGCAAGCATTATCTTGTAACAAAGGTTTACGCCGACGAAGCAAAATCTGGGCGCGATATTGCCAAACGCGACGCCTACAACCAAATGATTGCCGATGCCGCGGAAGGTAAGTTCGATATAATTATTTTCCATAAAATAGACCGTAATTGCCGCAATGAATTTAATTACTATACAGTGCAGCACACCCTTGCACGCCTGGGCGTTGAGTACGCATATGCTGTTCAACCGATTGATAACACACCCGAAGGCAAAATGAACGAAGCAGTGTTTGTTGCCATGGCAGCATATTACAGTCGCAACCTGGGTAAAGAGACCAAAAAAGG
>UMLQ01038093.1_pt1 | contig 46213 bp, 78 predicted proteins | sample 1966631 | NCBI WGS metagenome assembly UMLQ01 (sample SAMEA4836206, study PRJEB28245) | human gut metagenome | biome: gut microbiome; material: fecal sample | place: Denmark | collected 2008 | reverse complement strand
CCCCCCCTAAATGAATTTAATATTAGCGAACTGATGACCGAGTTCGTAAGCCTTAGCGTAATACTCATTGCTATTTACTCCATTAACAGCACCTTTAGTAAAGTAATAACAAAAAGTATCGAAATACTCAACTTCAGTAAGTCCACGGCCAACTTCTTTCTTAAGCTTATAATAAACAGAAACGAATTTCTTGTAGAACTTCTTAAATTCATCAACGTTAAAGTTTCTATAATCATCGAAGCTAATGGTTTTCTTTCCATACCAGAACCAATTCTTGATTCCGAGACCAGCAAACAAGAAGTTAACGAACTTCTTATTGAAGCAATTGAGATCGAACTCGTATCTGTGCTTGTGCAATGTTGCAGGACCTGCATTGTTCTGATTGCTGGTAGAGGGAGCACCCTTCTGAATTCTGAAACCATACTTGGTGGCCAACTTAGTGGCCATTTCAAGTGCAGTATCACGTTCAGAAGAAGTAGCTCCCTTATCATTTGCCAGTCTGAGAAGCTTGTTGATCTTTTCCTTAGCCTGAATTCTATCCATTTTATATTCCTCCTTATTTTTGGGTGTAAGGCCTTTCCTTACCTTATGATTATATTATACCAGGTAGAGCTGAGATGTACATACCCTTTTAACAAAATAATTAAAAAATTTATAGGCTACAGTATGGTAAAGCTTATGAGAGGATCTTAGCCAGAAAAAGTGGTGAGTGGTAAAAAGTAAGAATGGGTTGTGCAGAGGCTGCAGCCTGATTGATGTGGGATTATAGGACCTGGACGAGTTACTTCATTGTGGCAAGCTTTCTGAATAGATCATCGGCATATTTGTACTTAGATAAGTACTGGATTGTACTATCAGCTAAACCAGCTCGTTCTTTAAGGATCTCTGAATATTCCTTTTCGTACTTAGGACGATAAGCACCAAGAACAACCGAAATAGGACGAGACTTCTTGAATACTCCATCTCCATTTGATTGACTTCCAGAAGTACCAGAAGAAGTGTTACCTTCGATCGATGTGACTTTACTCTTGTTTGCTTCAATGCAAATGCCAGTATGGTCTGTTTTAACTGAAGTATTTGGGAAATCAAAGATCAAAATGTCTCCAGGTTTGTAGTCCTTAGTTACCCATTGCCCTTTTGATTTAGCCCAATTCATAAGCTTAGAACAAGAAGCACATTTCTTTCCATCGTAAAAAAGAGACTTATCCAGCTGATTAAAACACCACCAAACAAAGATCATGCACCAATAAACATTGTTCATTCCGTATGCAATTCCGTATTTAGTGTCATTATTCTTCTTCTCAGTATATCCAATCTCTTTTGTTGCTACTTTAATTAAGTCACTCGCTCTCAACGATATCGCCTTCCTTATTCAACTGCTTAACAAAATAGAATGTTACAATCATCGTATACACATTCATAAAGTTTTCAGGAATCTTATCCTGGACGGTTAAAATACAAAAAGTAACAGTAAGCGCAATCGTAACAAGAGATTTAACAGAAATGAGATTTGCCAACCGCTTAATAAGAATATCCATTGTCATTCTCCTTTAAGAATCATTTTTATCACTTAATTTAATGCCAAATAAAATAGCAAGCTCAATTGTCCACGCCCTAAAGAACCATTTAATCAGTTCATCAGGAAGTGTCTTATCACAGAACACGAATACGAAACAAACAATTGTAAAAATTTCTATATTAAGAATTGATACTATCGTGAACTTAGTTCTTTTCTTCTGCTTCTTAAAATTATTCCATAACTTTTTCATGTCAAAACTTCCCATTTATCAACTTCATTTTTGATATGATCTATGAATGAATTTCCTTTTAACTTTTTGTAAGCTTTATAACAAAAAACAAAGTTTTCATATTCATACTGCCTAATTTTATCTTCTGTTCTATTTTTATAATATACCCTAAGCATTTCTGCCCTAAGCAAACATTTAAGACCTTCCTTGATCTCTTTTATTCCTAAAACTTTTTCTCTTAACGGCTTAACAAAAAGAACGATTGTAGTTGCGATCACTGTTACAGTAGAACAGATTCCTGCTATATTATGAAGAATTTCACCCATACATTTCCATTTCTCCTTTTTAATCAGGATATTTTGCTCTGATTTCATCTACTGTTTTCTTAACCAACTCTTTAATTTCATTTGATTTTTCTTTTTCGCCTCTGTATTCGTAAGAAAGACCAAGATTAGAAGCAGTTTCTACTGTAAACTCTTCTCCCTTATAATTGATGAAATATGTGTCATTCTCTTTCATACATCTTCCATGTATAAAAAATTCATGTCTTTTTTCTCTATTCGTCAATTCTTTGTAAAACGTTCCTGTCTCATTATCGTATAACCAACCCTCTGGCGCAATTGGTTGTATAAATCTTTCTTCACCTGATTTAGAATCATCGAATCCCCATCCTTCAAAAACATAGTCAGGGGCTTCGACGATTTTTGTATCAGGGCTATACCTTTCTTTTGCAGTTTTCAAATTATTACAAATCTTTGTTATATCATTATAACAGAAACCTTTTACGATAATAAAAATTTTCATTTTATTCAATCTCCTCACTTGTCACGGTGATAATGCAAATCCCAGATTTTGGAAAAATTGTTAGCTCTTCAGTATTGATTGCTCGTGAACCACCTTTTCCGTAATTATTAGGGCCGTATCCTCCTCCACCACCTGGTGCTGCATAAAAACCTGACATTCTTGCATCATCTCCATTTCCACCATATCCACCGCCACCGCCACCAGGAGGTGTATCAATAGTAGAAGAAACACGTGCTCCATTTCCACCATTTCCTCCGTAACCACCACCACCACCACCACCTGCTGTAGCGTTAGTCAGCGAATCAGATTCAATATTTCCACCATTTCCACCATTTCCTCCGTACCCACCGCCACCGCCACCACCTGGATAGGCAACATTAGAAGATCTATTTACTCCTGCATTTCCTCCTTTCCCTTCTCCTTCAAACTCGAGTCCCATTCCAATAGTATTTGTTCCGTCAGAACCATTCTTTGCAGAAATTGCACCATATGCTCCATTTCCACCGTTTCCACCTAATTCACCACCAGTACCTGCGTAAACAGCCTGCTGAGCCCAAGAAGATCCACCAGCTCCTCCGCCTCCTCCGTATTTACCACCATTTCCGCCATTTCCAGCATTACTGCCTTTTTCGTCGCTTCCGCAACCTCCGCCACCTCCACCATAATCTCCATTTCCACCATTTACACCGTAACCATTATAATCTGGACCACCTCCACCACCTGATCCACCGTTACCTGCATTACCAGTAAAAGGAACAGGCATTCCTCCTCCATTAGCAGTCAATAAATTCCCAAAAGAAGTTGCACCTCCATTTTGACCACCAGAAGCTCCACCTATTGTAACAACAAAAGATTTTCCTGCAATATTATCGAAAACGCCGTGTGCCATATACCCACCTCCTCCACCTCCGGCAGCATTAGATTCAATAGAATAACCACCGCCTGCTCCAAACAATCTAATGTCCACACTTGTCGCAGAAGAAGGAACAACATAATCACTTGATTCTGTAATAATTTCTGTTTTTACAACAGTAACTTTCTTGGGAATTTTCATCCATGTATATTTGCTGTTAGAAATTCCTACACAAACAAAAGCTCTTTCCGTCTTTGTATTAGTGTAAATCTGGCAGATATAACCGACAGTGTTTTCAGTAGGATCAATTTCGCCAGTTAACTGAACAGAACTTCTTACTGACTTAGGAGTCATAAACTTTGTATCAGCAATTCCAGCTTTTGCCTCATTTTCGTTTGCCTTGTCTGCAATCTTTTGAACCATTGTGGAAGAAAGGTTATTAACGAAAGTAGATACTGCATCTGAATCACTGGCGTCATATCCATTTGCTGCCATAAGCTGTGCGAGTGCATAGCACATCAAAGCAGTTTGATACAAAGTTTTATTTTGAAGCTGAGAAGAAGCTACACCAGACTGAACACCATTAAGTCGCTGCTGATTGATTGCATACTCTTCATCAGTCATCATGTTAGCTTTTTTCTCATCGAATAATTTGAAATTACTAGTAGGCATTTATTTCACTCCTTACTTACTGTAAACAATATTCCAATACTCTCCAATGTTATAAAAGCAATGAGCATCTTTCTGCTGAGCGTCTAAAAGCTCTTTATTAGTGTAAGTTTCAAGACCTCTTTCATTTGCCTCTCCACCCATAACAATATCAATCATGCGGATATAACCAAGCTGCTTCTCGGGAATATTGCTAAGACATTCAGCGACTTTCATGCTGCAAACCTCCAAATAATAGTATTATTTTTTGCGCCAAGTACCACGATCCCAACCTTTGATAAAGTTCGTATCTTTGTCCCAACCAAAATAAGGAGTAGAAATGACGTTATAGTTAACACGAACACCTGACGGCTTAGGAAGAATATATCCTTCTTCTAACAAAGCAACGACCACGGGATCGCTGTCAGGATCAATAATCGTGATTTCATAACTCATATCTTGATCGTCTACAAACTCATAAGCAAGACCAGGAAAATTCTTATCAATAATATTTTCTAAACTTTCTCTTGTTCCATCCCAGTGATTAAAATAAATCTTAGAACGAATTACACGCCTGTAATAGTCATCATTCAAAGTAGACGGAATATTTTCGTTATCAGTAGGAAGATTTCTTCCAATTCCAACTAAATCTCCAATAATGTCAAGTTGATCTCCTTTTGCTGTATCAAGAACAAACAAAATGTTATATTCATTATAACAATCAACAGCAGGACTTAGCATATCAAGAAACGTTTTTACATAGCTCTTATACTTTGGTTTATTATAATGTTCAGAAGTGATTAGATCAATGTACTTCTTATTGTCATCCATTAGCTAACCACCACCTGAATCTTATTAAGATCAGAAATACCTGCTTCGTTGAATGCAAGAACTAAATCATTCTGACTGTAAACAGAGCCGTCAGTTGAAATTTGAACATCAGTAACAGAAAATTCAGGTGAAGTTGTAGAAGTAAGCTGACCAATTACAACAGACATAAGAATCTGTCTATAAATAGTATCATGAATATCAGCACTCTTGATATAATTTACCAAAGCATTCTTAATCTTATCAACAGCAGAATCATTATAACCAGCCAACTTCGTAATGTTAACTTTTACCCACACATTTTTGTAAGTTGGCCTGTAGAATCTGATATGTGTAACGTTACCAGCTTCAGAAAGAATTTCAATGTCCGTAGTTCCATTTGTATAGCAACCAGGAGTTTTCTTATTGTAGATCATTTCTGCAATCTGACCTTCATCTCCGTCCTCAACAACAAAAGTAACAGAATGAGGTGGAAAACCTTCTGAAGATTCTTGATTTGTATCGTTCTCGTATCCTTTGACTCGTTTTACATCAGTAATAGAACCAAGAGAAGCGAGCATACTATCAAAGATTGAAACAGCCGGCAACATGGTAGAAACATAATATCGAGCTCTTAAGTTAGCATCACTTTCAACATTACGTCCTGGAGTCGCTGAATATTGATTCGTGACTCCTAACCAACCGTAAACAGGAGTGACAATATTATTGATCGTGTTTGGAGCTGCTGTAACATATCCATCAGTCTCACATTCAGCTTGAACAATAATCATTCCGTTAGAAGGGATCGTAACTTCTTCTGGAAGAATCCAATTATAAGTTCCATCTCCCGCCTTGCCATTTGTAATAATGGTTCCAGGATCTCCTGTAATAGTCAACTGGCAACTTGATTTAATAGCAGGTTTTCTTTTAATACCAACCAAAGAACATAAATTATCAAGTCCAACTCCAACCGAAGTGTTAGCAGTTCTGTTATTATAAACAAGAAGAGCAAGTGAATTTGTATCATAAATCTTTCTTGCAAAGATAGAAATTTGCTGATAATCCATACTATCTTCGTCAAGGTAGATATCACTTCCAAAGATCTGCTTCATTGAAGTAAGTAGATCCTGAAGGATGTCGTTATAAGTAGGAATGTGCATTCCTAATTCATCAATGTAAGGAGCTGTATAAGCCATCAGATACTCACCTCAACAGTTACCAATTCTTCATTATCTGTTTTGCAAACAATAGAACAACTAAAAACTCTATTTTCGACCGTAGCATCCAAGCTAACGATTGAAGTAACTTCATCAACTTCAAGAATTCTCTTTCTTAAAAGTGATTGAGCAGCAATGTTCACCGTATTCTTATTTGTTTGTCCGATGATCGATTGAAACATAGGAATTCCAAGTCCTAAGTTTTCCCACCATTCACCATAAAACAAAAGAATTTTGGTTTTAATTGCCTGAGCTACGGCCATATTACCTCCGTAGAAGTTTCCTAAACCGTAACCGAATGTATAATCAGCTGTATAATCAGCTTGCTTTCTGTACTTCATTTCTTCACCTCTTAGAACTGAGGGGGACCGGAAACACCAGAAGGAGTCGGATGGACATGATTGTAAAGTTGCGTGAATGTAATACTTCTGGATCCTCCACTAATCGTTATTTCACTTCCACTTATAAGAATAGAAGCTCCTGAGGAAGAAAGAAGTAAACCATCATCAGTCCTTCTTTCCTTTGTCAAACTCATGTTACAAGGGATAGCAATCCCATCTGAAAGATCATGTCTTCTATCCTCGATCGGATTTTGAACATTTCCTTTCTGCCAGAAGTTATCAATAGAAAGATCAGAAAATAAAACCAAACATTCGTCACCTTTTTCTAAAGGGAATGTTACAGCATATTCTGAATTTGAAGGAAAAACTACCGGAACATTCAACAAAAGAGGAAGATTTTTGTATTCGTTTTCTTCGTTTTGATTGATGATCTTTTCACGTATTGCTGGCTGACATTCAACCGTTCCTTTTTCAGGATCATATGATTGAACTATACAAGGAATACAACATCTGAGATTAAACATCACATCAGATCTAAGTTTTTCCCTTTCAGTCAAATCATTTCCGTATAAATCTGATAGTCTCATGTTTCACCTCTTAATTCCAGAAAAGCCTCCCTTTCGGGAGGCCAATCTTATTTTAATTTTCTTCGAAATAGTAACTAACAACATCATCTTCTTCGATGATTCTTTGAAGATAATATTTACCATCGTCCATTCCCAGAATATAATTGATAATATCTTCGGGAACCTTATCAGCATAACCAGAGATGACCTCAACAAATCCAATAAAGAATCGATACTTTTTCATGTTATCTTCTCCTTACTTTTTATTGTATTTACATTATAACACAATTCTCTGATTTGTACATACCCTCTGAAAAATATTTTTACCAAATCAGAGTGCCTGCGTTCAATGCCATATCAGGAAGCATGCCAGACTGAGTGATAGCATTGATCTTGCATTTCCAATCATCTCCTCTCGTATCACCAATATAAGAAATTTCAATAACTCGATAAATTCCTTCTGTATCAAGAGAACGAACTGGAGTTCCGTATGAATATTCCATTCCCTTAACTCGACTATTGTCGAGGTGAAACAAAGAATTGAGACGAATCATGGGATTCAACAGACATTCACAATCAACACCATATTCGTTTTGAACAGGTGAACTGATCAGTCCTGTTTTTGGACCAAGATCGAAGATATATCCTTCCTCAATCGTTCCTGCATCTACAATGTTAACTTTTCCATCTTCATTGTAATATCGAGCCTTTTCAGATTTAGCAATCTGCTCAAGATAATCAGAAGCCTTACCAAACATGATCTTACCTCGAGGATAAGTAAAGCTAGATTTAACAAGATTACCAATCTGAGAAGGAATTGAAGCTTTTGAGGCTATATCACCAATAACATTTCTTCTGCTTTGTTTTGCCACCTCAGAAATTCCAATGATTGCTGAAGAAACAAACCTATCAGAATCCATAGATATCAGAGTTAACTTATAATCAACGCCGTTGTCCTTATATCTCAAAGGCTGGATTATATTACCTTCGAAGATCTTTCCATAGAACTCTCCGTTATAACCAGCCTCAATGATAATTCGTTGTCCGCTTGTAATAAGCTTGTTTTCGTTTTCAGGACTCAAATTCCAAATCGTTAACTTAGACGTCTGCATCTTCAAATAAAGTGATTTATTGATCTCAAACTCACAACGAAGATTTGAAACGTCGAAAGCTTCTCCTCCTCCAAGGTCAACAATAACTCGATAACGTCTTCCGTATAACCAATCTTTAGTGACACCTTTCAAATCAACAATTTTATAATATTCACCAGAAGGTTCGATATCAGTTGTAGAAGTTGAACTACTTGAAATTGTTGTCGTAGTTGTGCTTCCATAAACAGGTTGTTGATTGTTTGCAGGAATTAACGAATTCACATTGATTGGAGCTCTTCCGCCATCGAACGATTTATGAAGAGTATTTCTTCCATTCACCGGCATCCCTAACCAAATAGCAGGATCGATAAAATACTCATGCCGATTAGACCAAGAAGTAGAATAATTTCCATTTACAGAAGTCTTAAAATCGAGATGATCACCAGAAGAATTTCCTGTTGACCCCATGTAGCCGATAGCTTGCTTACAAGCAACTTTATCTCCAGGTTTTACGTAAATATTCTTCAAATGACAGTACATGCAACCGGTTCCGTCTTCATTGGTGACCCAAATGTAATTACCAGTTTGTTTTCCGTAACCGGTTTTTGTAACAGTTCCATTCGAAGCAGAAAGAATCGTTTTGTTAGCATTTGCCCCAATTGAAACCATATCCAAACCGAGATGATCAGTGCTTCCATATCCTGAAGCAGTTTTTGGAGCTTGACGATTACCATAAGAAGAAGTGATATAAATTGTACCAGATAACGGATAACACCGTCTACTGCTGCTCATTATTATCACCCCAGACCATTAAGTAAAGCTCACCGAGTTCTTTGTCATTCGGCATACTTTTAAGATCTTCAGAAGTTGGAAAGACATAACAAATACCAACATTCTTATATTCTAACTGACACATCAAATTTCCAAATACTGCATTCTTCGTTGCAAGTAACGGAAGATTAACGAATACTTGTTCCTGATTAGTTTTATTTGTGAGAGATAACATCCAATATTCAGCCTGTTCGTTGTACCACAACTCAAAAACAAACTGAATATTTTCATCATTAACCGGAAGCGTACACTGGAATCTTTGATTAGGTGCATTTGTAAGAGGGACTCTAATCATTTTAGCCACCTCCTATGAATGAATTCCAATAGTTAATTAGAGATTTAAGAACTGATTGATCAACATTGTAACCAGTAACCTTTCCCATCTCTGTATTAACAGTAGTTTGATCAGCTTTGGTGATTTTTACTTCCTTTACTCTAGCAACAGGAATTTCAGTAAGCTCAACGTCAGCAATTAAACATTCAAACGTGTCTGCATTATCATCAGCAGTGATAGAAGTAATAAGCATGTTTTCGTAAGTATCGAGCTTTGTAAAAACATACATCGGAATTCTATCATTTTGAAGTTGTTTCAATAGCTGCCATGCTTGTGTATGTCGAGCATAACCACCATCAAACTGACCAGGAATTAAACTTTGATGAACATCTGAAACGATAATCTTCATTGTGATTTTCGCAGGTTCGACATAAGCATGATCAACAATCGCGGCTCCCGTTTCAACAGGAGAAGAAGTTGTTGTTAATTTACGTTCGTGCGAAACGTTAAGAAATCCATCGAAAAAGAATCCTGCGATATTTGTTTTACAGTAAAGCAATGCGTCGTAGTCATTGTTCTGAATTTCCTTAAATGGCTGTGCCAAATAACCATCCGGCATATTGCTTCACCTCCTTAATAAGGACTTCTCGTAGGATAAAGTTTACTAATTTTATCTGCCACTTCATTCCCGATAGAAACCGGATCTCCACCCTGAATGTTGAATGTATTTGTCATGTTTGTTGTGTTTCCAAATCCACCACTTCTATCATATCCAAACGAACCTGTAGTAGTATTTACTCCAGATCTAGAAAACAAACTTCTTAAAAATCCTTCACTACCGAAAATAGGATCTTTCTTATTATGAGTGAAGAAGTTTCCGATAGCCGACCAGAGATTTCCTTGATCATTATTCAAATAATCAGAAAAACTTTTCTTTCCAGTAAGAACATCCCAGAAATTCTTCAAATCGTCATTAAAAGCTTTAACAATGTTAAGAGAAGCAGCTACCCCATCAAGAACATCAGCTATCCCATCTAAAGCAGCTTTTAACAAATCGAGAGGTGAAAGATTTCCGAATATTGTATTCCAAATATAATCAAAAAGATCTTTTACAGGCTGTAAACTTTCTTTTAATCCGTCGAAACTTGCCTTTAGATTAGAAATAGAATCATCAAACTTCGTCCAATCTAAAGCACTATCTCCTCCACGTTGCCATGTCATATAATCATCGATTAGTAACAGAAGCATTACCAATGCGCCAATGAACATGGTTAACGGAGAAGCTAAAAGAACTTTAGAAAGTAAAGCGACTATTGCAATCGTTCTTGTTATCTGAGAATCGAATAAATCAACTACCCAAACAATTACTTTTCCTAAAACAGAAAAAATCTTAATTCCTGCTTTTCCTAACCTATAAAAAGCTTCAAAAAACTTAGCAATGAACTTTGTAATTGGCTGAATGTTTCTGATGATATAATCTCCGAGATTTCTCAGCTTTTGTGTGAATGTTTCAACATCCTGTCCGGTAAACTGAGAGATCCAATAAGTTACCCAACGAGTTCCATATTGGAAAATTAACTTCAACCGATTGATTTCGAAATTTAATCCTCGTACTTTCTGGAGATAATCATCTAATCCTTTCGGAGCCTCAAGAGTTCTCCCGAGCTTATTTAACTCAATGAATTGATTATATTCCTCTCGAGTCATGTACAACAGATCAGATGTATCTTTTCCCATAACTTTCAAAGCTGTAGAAAAAGATCTTGCATTCTGTTCTGTAGTCCAATATTGTCTTGCCAATCTTTCAGTTTCCAAATCAAGATCAGCAGTAGTTTCAACAACAGAAACGAGTGTTTCGTTTACCGTAATTAAAACAGAAGTAACCAATCCTGCTGCCTTCACAGCAGTAGAAGCGACCCCAAGAGCTGATCCTGAAAGTCTACCAACAAGAGAGTTGACAATTCCAATGGACTTTCTAAAACCTTGTTCATCGACATCCCAACCGATCTTTACAAGGTATTCTTTCATCGTTTCAGCTGCCAAGTTATCACCCCTTTAGCTGACTTTCTAAATAATCGGCTTGACGCTGCTTATTTTCGATCTCTACTTCTATGATCTCAACAGCGTCAAGCCAATCGTTGAATGTATAAGTCCCGTCCCAAAGCTCATGCTGTTTCCAGCTTCCATGTATAACAGGAAGATACAAACGAGCATTAACTGAAGGATAATCACAAAGCTGAAATCCTACGCCTTTGTGAGGAAATCGAGGGACGGGAGCTCTTTGAAAAAATCTTTGTAATTAAATGTGAGAGAAGCAATAATAAGCTTCAAACAAAGAATAGACGTGACATCCTCAACTCCGTAAGTTCCATTTTCACGAACAACTGGAGAAGTATTTTCAGAAGGAAGAATTTCCTCAACAGTAGACAGAATATCAGTTTGAAGAGCAATGAAGTCCTGTTTATTCATCATCTTTCCACTGATATTTACTGTCTTCATGGCAGTTTCAGATCCAGGAACCTGCTGCTTCAATGAATCAGAAATTCCAAAAGGAAGTACACACGTCAGAATCTGCATCAAGATGTAGTTTCCAGACATAGGATCGAAAGAATTGATTTTGAACTTACGACCTTCATTTTCATAAGTCGTATAAGTTTCACGCTTTTTGGGAGAAAAATTGAAATTTTCCATTTTTATTTCCTTTCTTACTTATTAGTGATGTGAGCGCACATAAGCACCCAGCTTCTATTCTGAGCCTGAGACTGAAGACTATTATCAGCAATCTTCTGATGAGATACACCAGTGCAATAATAATTATCGCCAGTAGTCTTGTTCGAAATAGAAATGGTTGCCAGAGCGAACTCAGAAGCATCAGCTTCTTCAATGTAAGAAGTGAACTTCTTCAACCAAGTATTGAAATCACTGACCTGAGAGATATCAAAGTTCACAGTTCCATTGCGTTTGACATGCTTGCTAACAATAACTGACTGATCAGCCGCTACCTCATGAGAAGTAACGTTTTCAGACATATTAACAGAAAGAGTTCCGATTCCAGTACCGTAAGCGGAATAAACTCCAACAGAAGGATGACTGATTGTCACAACAGTATCTTCGAAGGAGTAAACAAAAGTTCTCTGCTGATAAGACATATTTATTCCTCCTTATCGCTCAACATACACATTGATCACGACATGTTCAATAGCACCAGAAGAAAGAAGTGCAACGTAAATCGGCGGAGAAATACGACTTGCTTTCTCTGCTGCTGTCTGATCGGCAATGGAACCGTACTGGATATAGAATCCATCAGGAACGGCATCACCAGTCTCAAGATTAAGAACAGGATCTGCCTTCCAAATTCCACTCGCAATCAAACCAATCTGATTCAACTTCATACATGCCTGCTGAACAAACGAAACGATAGTAGAAATACCATCTTCAGTCTGAGGAACCTTAAGCATTGAAGTCATACCAGAAACAACATACTGCTGAATGTAGAATTTAGCGGAATCAATCAGATAAATTTCATCGAAGTGATAGCTTCCAGCAGAAATTCCAGGATAAACGAAATCATACTTATTACCGAAGTTAGTATAAGCATTACCGTTGTAAGAAGTGAGATTCGTAAGCTGATCACCCATAAGATTGTCAGCAGTCACACCAACGAGAGACTTATAAGCAGCCGTGTAAGCGGAGTTATTCTTAGCTGAATTATGACCACTAATCATACCCATAACAGCAGCATCTAAGTTATCATCGGTTCCGTAAAAACCAAATGTTCTGGTATACTTAGAAGCCTGAATCTTAGAAAGGACCTGCTGAGTTCCAGACTGCAAGCAAGTTGCCTCTTCAGTTCTAAAAATAAACTGAGTAGGTGCCTTAGCAGCTTCAACGAGAGCTGCAACAGAAAGAACCTGTTCTTCAGTTGGATCAGTGGTAAAACAGAAAGAATACCAATTATCATTAAGACTACGAATTCTTGTAAAAGCAGCGCCATAAGTTTCCGCATCATTCAGACCAGCAACGGCAAGAGTTTTTGCCTTAGGATTCTGAGAGAAATAAGCAACTGCTTTCTTGTAAGTAGGATCAGTCGTAGCAAAACCATCAGCAACCATCGTCTCCTGATAATCGTAATGACTATAGACTTTGTACTTACCCTTAAACTTATCATTAGAATTGCCGATAATGAGTCCGAGACTAAAATCACTCTGAATAGCAGCAGGATTACTTACCTGAATGCTAACATCAACAATTCTATCGAGAGCGACACTCATTTAATTGTCCTCCTTATCATGAATTATTTTAATTCCGTCGATATTATAATTGATATCAGTACTTTCAATCGTTTTTGTAAGTTCATCAACAGTAACAGAATTATAAAATCTGAGTTTCAAATCAGATCTCTCCCACCATTGATCATTGATCTTTTCATATGTTTTATCCTGAAAGTCAGTAAGATCAGGAACTAAGGCTAAATTGTTTTCATAAAGAAACTGCTTAGCAGAATCAAAATAAAAACGTTCATTTAGCGTCGTAGATAGAACATCAGAGTTAGGACCGTAAAATACAACCTGCAACAAAAGAGTTCTCATGGCAGATTGAGATGTTGTCACACGCTCTGTTTCACTGTCATAGCTCCTTTTTCTTTGCTTATAAACATATCTTTCATCTTGTTCCTGAAATACTTTTACGTAAACAACATCTTTGTTGATTTGAGAAAACTTTTGACCTCTTTGCTGATATGAGATTCTTACTTGACCATTTTCTAATTCAAGTTGATCCTGAATGAACTTGGCAAACAAGAAATCTAAATCATCAAGAGAAACAATGTTATTTGCCATAGTATCACCTTACATCGTATCGGCTCTAAGTTTAACGGCAGTAGATCTGCAGAATCCGTATTGTGCATCATCCAAACAGTAACGAACAATATAATCGTTGCCATTAAAATGAACAATATCGGCTGCATACTCATTTCCGTCAATCTTATCAATTCCAACCGTTTTCAATCTATCATAAGTAAAAATGTGAATTCTTTCCGAATTGAGATCTGCCTCACTCAAAAGAGAATCCTCATTTTCATTATCAACTGTAACGATTCCTACAAGTTTCATTTCAATAGGATTTTCAACTTGTTTGAAATTTTCAATTCTTACAGTTGTTCTTGTGATATTGATTCCATTAGGTTGACAGAAATCAGGGTCACCAATAAGTTCAGATATATTGATCATCTACTTTTTCTGCCCTCCTTAGTTTTAACAAAATACGAAATTGAATTTCTTAATTCTCCTGTATCAATCAAAGGACGAGGATTTGTAGCTCCTTTTCTTCTCTTTCTTTCCTGAACAGCTTCAGAATTTGGAGGCCAGTTATTGTCAGGATTTACAAACCATCTTTTTGATACGTCTCTTCCTCTTGTTCCTACCAATTCAAGCTGCCTCAATGCCTCAGATTTCATACCATCTAAAGCGTATTTGGCAGCTTGTTTCATCATTGAAGATAGCCGTTTTCGATCACTCCTGATAGCTGGTTCAATCACCGGTCTTGGAGGAATATTATTCACAGGAGAACCATTCGTGTGAATGAATAGAAGCTCTGCATTCGTAACATCGTCATCTTCTCTTGAAGTATCTTTCTGCTGAATTCCAACATAAACATCATGATCTCTTATGAATTGCATCGATTCAAGAATCTTTGACATATTATTAGCTTCTTCGTGAATATCGAATTTCATCCCGTCACCCACATTCCACCATGACCATACATCTTGGTAATTGTAGCTAACTGCTGTCCGTAGATAGTATATTTCCAAGTTCCGTATCCCTTAAGATCACTTGCAGTGTCCATGAAATCGTAACTAATAGAAAGACCGTCAACAGACTTAGAAGAAGCAATGCCTCTGGGAAGTGCTCCAGAAAGAGCAGTTTGAGCTCCAGGATCTCCATTTTGAGTCATCAAAAACAGAATCATGTAATGAGCGATGTAGAGGCACATGCAATATTTCCATTGAGACTTGAATCTATCATACTTAAGAGATTTGTTTGCCATGTTGTAGAACAGATTGTAAACTTCAGTAGGAATTTCATCCTGTTTAATTTCAGTTCCATCTTGGAGCTTAAAAACAGGGAAAATAGAACTAAAATCATCTCTTGTAAAATCAGGATTATCAGTAAGAATAACATTGGAGGCACCTCTAAAAATTTCCATCATCATGTAAGCATTATTGGAATCTCCTAAAATGTTCTGAATCGAAATATTCATAGAGGTGCCTCCTTTCAATTATTCCTCAGTAATGGAGAGCTTGTAAGCTTCCATCACACGCTTCTTGTTCATCTTGAGTGCATCACCCTCAACAAACTCAGCGCCATACTTCTTAGCGAGCTCTGCAGTCTGCTCCTTGTTCATTCCCTTAAGTTCCTCATAGAACTTTTCAACAGGATCAACTGTGGTATCGTCCTCATTTTTATTCTCGTTCTCAGTTTCGACTTCGACCTTAGTCTGCTGAGCCTGAACGAAAGCCTTCTTCTCAATAATCTCAACCTCGTGGAACTGAACGGCTCTCTTGAAGGTGGGATCCTGAGAGTACTTCTCTGGCATGTCCTGGAAAGCTCCCGGAACGGTAACAAAACTATCGATCACGTCAGTGCCCTGCTGGGCTCCAGGACCAAAGGCGAAAGCTGCCTTAGAATAAATTCTGATTGTACTCATCTATTTAACTCCCTTTCTGTTTTAATTAGATATTATCAACGTAACGCTGAGGCTGAGTGTAAAGAGTCTTGACCTGACCCATCTGAGCCGCATAAACGGTGATGTAGCTGAACTGAAGTGCGGAAGGCTGAGTCATAGCACGGGTAAGGGGAACAGGAAGATCGAAGTAAGTGTAGTCCTTGTCGTTAACATAAACCATCATTCGATCACTGCCGCCAGTACCAGCACCAGAGCACCAACGGCAAGGATAAATATCCAGCTTCTTGTTCTGCTGAGCGGCCATGTTGTTCTTCAACAGATAAGAGAGAATATTCTCATCACCGGACGTGCCGATTCGAGTGGAAACCAAATAAGCGTACTTGTTCGGCGGGAGAAGGATGTGGTTAGCCATAGCACCGTCATCATACTCAGAAGCCGCCCAAGCCTCAGTGATTGCCTTGTTGACATCCCAAAGGATCTCGTCCACGGTCTTCTTATCCCAAGTAGTCTCACCAGAAGCACCAGCAACAGCATCAGATCTAACAACAGAAGGATTGTTAATCAGACCGGTAATACCGACGTTAGTGAAGCCCTTGTAAACAAGCTGATCGATAGACTTGTTATAATTGAGGCGAATTCCCTTGTCCAGGATCGAATCAATGGAACGACCGATCGTCTGGAACTTCTGAGAATCCACGAAAGGAATCTTCATTGCCTGCGCCCAAGTGAACACCTTGTAGATGTCCTTATTGATGTTAGCCTGAACAGTAGGAAGAACATCAGTGGCACCACCAACAAGAGAGTTCTCATTAGGAGCAGAAGTGGCATAATCGACATCCATCGTGGATGTGAAGTCAACCCAACCGCCACCAGTATCAGCAACGATATCACGCTGCCAAGTAACAGAAGTGAGGGGCTCACGGATCTTAGGATCACGCTTCTCAAGCTCACCTTCGAGGAAAGCCATACCGGTAGCAATGCCAGCAGCATCAATGGTTCGAATACCAGAACCAAGAGCGGCATCCTGCATAGTCAGAATACCATTAGAAGCGCCGAAAGCTTCGCCACGAGACTGAATAATATTAGGCATATTTCATTAACCTCCTGTAGAATTAACCCTTAGCACGGGTCTTAACAGTGACCTCACAAGCGAGATTAGAATCCATCACGCCAGTAGTCCACTCAATGTTCGGAATCTTAACGGTCTTATCGCCATCAGCGGCGGCCTCAAAACCACCAACAAGATACTCGTGATGAGTATCATCAGCGGTGATTCGAACGTAAACCGCAGAACCAGCAGCAGGAGTACCCTTCTGGCACTTAACAATGCAGTTACCGCGGACCATAACATCGGCGGGAGTGCCATCAAGATAATCAGGATTGGACTGAGGATTGTAAACGTTCGCCTGAACAACCTCACGAACAGCAATACCAGCCACATCAGTGGAAGCATCACCAGTTGCAATCTGCTTCCACTTATTATCTGCAGTCAGCTTAACAGCAAGACCGAAAGCGATAGCTCCATCAGCAACACGATTCTGAATAATCGCATCAGCCTGACGAGACTGAGTGCCGGGATAACCGACATTCATCGAAGTTCCAATAACTTTACCGGGCATATTAGTTCTCCTCCTTCATGTAGTGGGGATTATACTTACGAGCAATCTGCATACCGAAATCCTCATCGGAAACAGAAGCCTGCTTCTTAATGGCTGAATCCTTGACGGCGGACTTAGAAGCCTTGAAGATAGCACCATAATCAGCAGTCGTAGAACACATGCTCATGGACTTAGCAAACGCATCAGCAAGAGCCTTGCGCTGCTTAGCATCCTTCACGTTAGCAATCACAGGCTTGATCTGGCGAAGGAGTTCACGCTTAGCAGAATCGTTGATCTTCTCAGGATCCTCAGTGACCTTTTCCTCACCATCAACATCAGTGGTCTCCTCTTCACCGAGCTTATTCTCAAGCTCATCGAGAGCGGACATCGCGCCGTCCTTGATAAGGCCATACTTACGCATGACATTGACCATAGCATCTTCGACCTTCTTGTCAATGTCAATCTTCTCAGTTTCCTTTTCCTCAGGATCCTCATCCTTCACAGGATTCTCAGTTTCAATGGGATTCTCATCCTCGCAAAGAGCATCCTTGACCTCTTCAACCATCTCACAAGCATCCTGGGCGAGTTCCTCAGGAATAGCTTCATCGTTGGCCTTCATCTTGATCAAGAAGTTCTTGATAGATTCCATGACCTTAGCGTTGTTAGCCATTTTGACCTCCTATTCAGCAATTACAATTTTTAATAGCTTTATCGAGTTTTTTAACGAATAAGTACTTTTGTGTAACTTCAGGCTTTGTTTTCTGATCATTTATTCTAACATGAGATCCAGCCCTCCCAGCCTGAACAAGAGCTACATGATTTCCTCTAATTTCTTTTTGGTATACCTTACCATTTTCTTCTACGTAACAGCAATTATATCCAGAGGAAATCTCTCTCTTCACGCCCGACTGAATCTCATCAATTACAACAGGATCTCTAACAATAATGTCAGCCATTAAGTAGATGTTTTGATCGCCTTCGCCTCTACGAACGTTAACGATCTCACCTTTACTGTAAATCGACCAATTGTCTGAAGTAACATCAACTGCCGGGTGAGTATCTGTGAAAGCTTTGCCTTCAAAAGAAGCCATCGCGACCTTGTTGAACACTTCCTCGGGAGTTCTATGAACTTCCACAATTCCTTGTCCATCAAGCCCCAGCTCTTCCCTTAAGTATTTATAAACTCCAGTTCGAGCGATCGGAACGTTAAAACAAATGAGACATCCGTTATCCATTACGGAAATGTTATCGGAAATCTTAGATGCGTAGTAATATTTCGACAACTTAACGAACCTCCCAATTGATTTAGAGGATATTTTATCCTCCTTGTTATATTATATCATGTTATCTGAATTTGTACATACCTTCAAACATAAGTGTAATTAGTAATGTTATGAATAAATAGCTCTTTCACAATAGATCGAATAACCATCCGTGAAGAAATCATATACAACTGTCATGCCATTTTCGGCTACAATATCTTCACTATAAAGAGTAGATTTTGCAGGGAAAATAACCTGATTCTTTGTTGCAGCTCCATTAGTAGCAATAAGCTTGTAATGGACACCATTTTTCATGTGATTGAAATCAGAAATCGTAAGATCTGCTGATAGCTTACTGAGATCTACTCGCATGTTCTTCACATGAGAAAGATTATAACCACCAGCATCACTTAAAACAGAAGGATCAACTTGATAAAACGTTCCGAATGCTTCGGGATCGAATCCACAATCTGCATGCTTAATATTCGGCATTTTATTCCTCCTTATTCATACAACCAGACTCTATAAGTTCCAGAAGCAGCTCCTGAAGTTCCTAAAATCAAAGCATCAATGTAAGGTTCATCTTTAATCAAAGCTCTACTAAATCCACTTTGAACAGGACTATCAACATCAGCAGAAGCAGCTGGTGAAGTACTTTGACATACCCACATTCCTGACCTGATAAACATCTCTGCAGTACTATATTCAGCATTATTATTAAGACTAATAAGATTTGTTAAAATCTCTTCATTGTTATAAAAAGCTCTAATCGAAGTATCAGCTGACTTAGTGCCACTTCTTACATGCTGAATGTAATATCCTTTACAATGAAGATCATTCAGAACGATTCCTGCTTCATTGTCCTGATAATTGAATTCTCCTTTGAAAACAGCTTTGCCTTCTGCTATTTTTGAGATCTCACTATCTTCAGCATCCCAAGCAGGAGAAGGAATTCCAGGTTTAGTGAAAACAATATCTTTACCGGGAGTTTCTGGAATATAAGGCATTATATCACTCCTTATAACAACAATATACTATAGAGTATAGTATCGGACGTTTAAAACGACGTACACGGGAGTTACATGATGTTCATAAATTCTGTTTTGTTCATTTTTGTTATCTGTCCATTCCTGTAAACTTTGTGTGGCCATTTAACATCATCAACATCGAGAAGAACTTCTGAATAGCATCTACAATTCCAAATGTTTCCTGCATGATAATGTCCAACACTCTGTTCACCTGCAAGTTCTTCTGGAGAAGGTGGGTCATTCCAGTTAACAATTACACCTTCCATTAAACGATGAGACTTACGAACTCTATTACCATCGAGAGCTGTCCTCCAGACATACCAATGCATATCCAAATTCTGTGCTCTTGATTTAGTAATAGCTGATTGAGTCTTAGCAACTTCTGTTCTTGCTATTAAGCGAGCCGAAGCCCTTGAATGTTTATCAGTGTCTTGTCTGATAATCTTTTCAATAGGCCGAGCTCGTTTTCCTTTGATAGCTTCTTCAGCTATGTTTTTTACTACCTTTTCAGCAACGTCATTAGGAAGTGTTTTGATTAGTGAAGCATTCGTAATTATTTGATCATTGATCATAGCTTCATGATTTTGCTTTATATCATCTATCAACAAACCATAGAGAAACTTCGATTGAGTTGATTTACGTGCTGCCTTCCTCCACGTTTGTTCGTTGATGGTGGATAGAGGAGTAACCATCCTTTTAACAGCAGCAGTGATAAATTTTTCATATTGATATGAATTCTGAAAATTGTTCATTCTTTGGCGATATAGTTCTTGGTCCTCACCGACTGATTCGGCTATCTTTCTGAACATATCACACAAAGTATAAAGTGATTTTACATATTCATTTTCAATACGTCGAGTTTGGTTCCAGATAGAATATTTCATAATTTACAAAGCTTAATAGCCCTATTCAATGAATCACTAACCTTCTCAGGTAAGTTCTTCTGCCCTTTGCTTTCTTCATTCCATTTTTCAACTTCTTCTTCGCCGAGTTTCTTTTTACCAGCAGGAGAATTGAAGAATTTTCTTTGTGCTTCAGACTTATAAGGCATTTTCTTTTCTTCCTTCTTTTTCTTTCTTTAACTCATCAGGATCCAAATTATAAAGAATAGATTGAAGTTCGCCAACGTGAACCTTTTCTTCATTAGCAATGTCCTGAATGATTCTGTAAATCTCTGGATCAGTGATATGTGGTAACAAAGATAAATAACTATTGATTGCATCGTTTTCTTCATTGATCTTTGCTCGAATCTCAATGGCCATTCTCTTTGAATCGTACTTTTCGTACATCGATACAACCTCAATAGCTTTATCCCAAGCACTCATTTTATATCACCTCATTTTGAATATAGTCGAAGTTGATTAGCTATTTCTTTGATATCCTGAACAGATCTTTTCAAAGAAGGAGAATCTTTATCGTCAGCTCTATCGGCAACAGATTGAACTCTTGAAGCTAAATTCTCTAAATCTTTGATAATACCTCTAATAGAATCATTTTTAATATATGGAGAATCACAAGTTGAAATAGCTTTATCGATGGCATTCATTTTATTACTCATTCCTTCAATCAATATTTTCAAGTTTAGAAATTACATTCTGAATGTCTCTTACAATCTGCTGTGTTTCAGATGAAGGTCCTAAAACTGACATTGCATTTTTAAGAAGACCGATAGCTTTTCTAATTTCAGAAACTCCATCAGCACTTCTAATCGCTTTATCAATAGTATTGAAATCATTTGCAGCTCTGTGTCTTGACGCTTCTCTTCTTGCTTCTTCCTCTGTACTCTTCATTGCAATCAACTTGCCATTTTTATACACTTTGAAATACTGTCCTTCTTTTTTCATTTCATATCCCGCATTCTTTTCGGGATCGTCTAGTCCGTCTTTCGTTTTAACAGAATCATCGACCATCATGCACATAATAGGATCATACTTCATGTTTTATACTCCTTCTTAATCACTTAGATTTCGCGGCCAATTCAAGAACCTTTCCTTGAGCTTTAGAAATAAGCTGAACCATTTTATCTGTATTCGTACTATTTCTAAGAGCTTCTGCAAGGATATTGTAAATATCTTTAAAATCGGAATACGAAGCATCACAGGTATTGATCGCCTTATCCATCGTTTTCTTGAAATCCATAGTTAACCTCCAAATAATTCAAGTAAAATAAAACAAAGAAAATAAATTGAAGAAGCAGAAACACAATTTTCATTTTTACATTCGTCAGTGAATCCCCAACAAATAAAATTCCAAATTGTAAGAGCAATTGAAACTGCTTTAAGAATAATTAACATTTTGTTGATCCTTTCATTTATTTTATGTATCAATTATAACACACAACTTTTACTTTGTACATACTTTCTTAGAAATTATCAATTTCTTCCATGTATTCCCTCCATTGCTTATCAATCAACTTTCTAAGCTTTTTCATACACTCTGGACAGATAGTAGAAACAAACTCACCAATTTCAACGTCATATAAATTTCCGTTGCTTTCCTTGTGACACTCATTACAATATCTCGGACCGTATTGAGATTTTGCAACTTTCATTTTTCTTTCTCCTTCTCTTTTACCAATATAACTTCATTTCTTTTACTCCCATGTTGAGAGCTTCTTGATGATCTCCAACAAAAAGATCGATGTGATATCCTTTTACTCCTGAACCAGTATCTTGTGCCATGTATGAATTACCTTCAGAATCATATAACAGAGTTCCGTATGGGATAACTTTAGGGTCGGTAGCTATGCTGTAGTTGGAAACTAACTTATCTCCCTTGCAGCCGTATGCTACCGATTCAGATCCGGAGCTCCAGGATCCGCAACATTTTGGACAACCACAATAGTGTGTGACCTTAAATGTAGCTGAATTTGAAAGGTTCTGTAGAGGATCTGGATATGTAGCCAAAATATTATATTTGGGATCATCTGCATCCTCTGCAGAAAGCTTTTCTATATTTTTAACATTTTTTACCTCGACAGCTTCGACCTTGTAATATGCAGTGCTTACCACAGTTGGTTCTGTCGGGGGTAAATCTTTGCCTTCCGGAGTGGAGATCTTTTTAACAAATAAAACGAATAAGATTAAATCAATCATGAGGAGAACTCCGAGGAAGAAATCGACTATATTTTGGAGCTTCTTTCTTTTTGCCTGACGGAGTTCTTCTCGATTGTGATGTTTGAATTGCCTCATATAATCATCACACGAAAGAGTGAAGTGAGCAATTCCGATGTGTTCTTCAAAACTTAACATTAGAAATGATCACTCCCATCTAAAACAAATAAGTACTTCATAAAGGAAGCGACGCCGAAAGAAACTAAGGCAATAATGAGTAAAGTTTTCATAAAATCGAATCCTTTCTTTTGATTGTAGTTCTATTATACCATGTTAGGCAGATTTGTAAACCCCTTTTTTGAAAAATATTTCAAATTGCTGCCGTTCCTGTTATAACAAAATCACGACCTTGAAGAATATCAGAAATCATGAAGTTTGCTTTTTCACGTGCCTCATGATCAGTAGAAGCATAAACTTTTACCGAACCATTCTCATCATTGGATTCATAAAAAACAAACCACATCGGAGTTCCAGCCTGTTTGAATGCTTCTTTGAGGAGCTTATTCTTTCTGTTCTTTTCTTTCAGGTGCTCGAACATCTGTTTTTCCTCCTATGATATCATTGAGTCCAGATTCAAGTTCATTTTTATTATCTTCTTCCTCTTTAGCTTTTTGCTCATCTTCCTTTTCAGCTTCCTCAATCATCTGATCAGTGATGTTTGTCCACATATTAGTAAGAGTAGCAGATTGCTTGAGTTCCTTGAGAGCTGTGGACCTATTAACAAGGCCGCCATTGAAGGCATCCAAAATAGCTCCTGTGTATTTTTGAGCCAGATCAGCCTGCTCATTCTCAGAGGACCTTCTAACGGGATTAAACTCAATCGTCATGTCATCAGGAATCTTACCAAGGGCAGACATTGTGATGATCTTCATGAGTTTTTCCAGAGGATCACGTACATAAGTTTCTCTCTTTTCATCGATCGTGTCGTAATAGTTCTGAAGTGTTTCCTCACCGGAATTAAAACCAGTGGGAGAACGACCGAATAACTTATCAATAGGAATTTCAGCCGCACCAGAAATATCCAACATGAACGACTCATAAACATCATTGATGCCTGTGAATGTATACTGATGTTCCTCGAATTTGTCGTCCTGGTCGATTGCCAGCATTCCAGTTGAACACATCACTTGATTCATAGCACGCATCGTATCGTATACTCTCTGAAGTCCTTCCTGATCTCCCATTGAAATTGCCTGACCGAGATCCTGCATCGAATAAGTTCGAATGTTAGCAAGAAAGATTAAGAAAGCAATGTTGGCCGAAGTATCATCGCGTTTCTTGAGCTCTGTGTAAACATGTTCAAGTTCCGAAGCACCCCAATAAGTTTCAGCTACTTCTTCCCAGTAAGGTAACTCACGACCAATCATCTTAATAACACGAGAATGATGAATCTTTGTACTAAAATTATCCGGAGCTGAAGTAACTACGTAATATTCAGGCTGTCCAAAATCAGGATCTGAAATATCATCCACCAACTCAAGTGAAGGACTAACTCCAGACCAACGATCAATGTTGAAGCATCCTTTATAACTTCCTGGCATTACCGTATCAAGATCAAGAGGAGTAGAAAGATCGTCCTGTCCCTCAATCATCGGAATTAACAAACAACCACCATATAAGCGGGACCATTTCAAACATTGAAGGAACTTCTTATTCGTTTTGGTGGAAGTCCATACTCGCATGATTTCATCAATCTTATCAGGATCAAGCTCAGTCTGAATCTTGAATCCGTTCTTCATCATCTCATTAGCAGGCTTTTCAATAATCGCCTTAGCAATCCAGTTATCCCTAAATAAGATGTTTAACGTATAATAGTCCCATGTGAATCTTTGCATTACGTATTTGGAAGTTTGAACCAAATTATTAGCTCCAATTCCTAAATTAGCAGGAGGATTGCTATAGGCATCAAGTGCCCTTTTAACAGAAATCACTTCTGCTTTATTATTCAGGATTCCTGGAGCTCCATCAAAAGTACGTAAGTTTTTCTTACGAATTCCATGTTTGTTTCCCATAACTCACTCCTGATCAATTTGAATGTACCGATTACCGTGTTTAGGATCTGCTTTGTATCTTTGAATCTTGTTAGCTTGTGTGTATTTCCAATCATATATCTTTGAATCAAGCGTATCATCAGGAATTCGAATAATCAGTTCCCATGGTTTACCTTCATATAAACGACGGAATACCAAATATTCGTTTCCTTTGTGATTAGCTATATAATCATATCGCTTGGAAACAACAACATGATTGCAATTAGCTATTACTTTCCGAATAAAATCTCTTCTTGTATGCATTTTAATTAGTTCCAAATACAAGTGAATCAGGAGTAGTTGTATATACAGCATATCTTAACGCGTCGAGTGCATGGTCATGCTGTTTCACAACTTCTTCCTTTCCCGATTCCCCACGTTTTTCATTCCAAATATATAAACCTAACTCAGCTATGAGATTAGGGCATTTGTCTCTGTTGATTAGAATGTGTCCTGTATTCAACAAAGTATAAACCATTCTAATCCCATTAGTTACATCGTTGTTAGCTTTTCGAGTTGTGATTCCTCTCCTGTGAGCCGTAACGATTAACGAACTTGCCGAAGGATCAACGATCATTGATTTGTAGTGCTTATTATCAACAAAAGAAATGAAATCATTGATGTATTCATCGTCCGTTTTCTGCCTCATTTTCTTTCGGCTATCGTAATAGTATTCTTTTTCAATGTAAAAGTATGGCACCCGTTCTCCTGGCTTTGAGTATTTATAACACTCGAGATAAACTTGAGGATTGAATACGCCATAGTCAACGCCATAAATTGGATATCCATCGAATGGGTCATTATCTTGAATTATTCGTGGGAGTATCTTATCTTTATCTGCATTAGAATAAGTATTTTTGCTTATATCAAAACAATCATATACAACACCATCAGCAAAGGCCCATTCACCAAGAATGAATCTCCTGTAGAATATGCCGCTAAACATGGTGTTGTATCGATCAATTATATCCTGACTTAACGAAAGATTATCCTCTATTCTGAAATGGATTCTTAATACCTTACGTTTATCCGCAAGCTTTACCCACTCTTGATAGAACCAATGTTGAGGTCCTTCAGGGTTGCAGTTAAACCATGCCTTAGAATTAGCTACTGAACATCTACCTAAAGCTTGTTCAACAAATGAACGCGGCATAAGGGCGACCTCATCAAGAAGTACGCCCGCCAATGTAATACCTTGAATTAGATCTTGTGACCTCTCATCCCTACCACCGAATAAATAGTAAGTATTTCGTTTGTTCCCTCTTACTACTATTAGCTTATTATCTGATTGTCTATCAATTACCTTATATCCTCTGCCATTCATTACTTCTTTTAACTGAGTAATAACATTTCGTCTCAATGAACCAACCGTCTTGCCACATATAGCAAACACTTGATTATTGAATTCTGACATACTCCACAATAAGAATGAAGTACTCATGACTAGAGTTTTCCCTGATCTAATCGCACCTTCTGCGATAACGCCAGAATAAGAAGAATAAGGACTTCCCTTCGTCCACCATGTAAGTAGCTGTAATTGCTTTTTTGATAACTGTTTCCATTTCATAGTAGACTTACTCCTTTTATTCCTTATAAGCTGATATTAACCAAATAGTACATTCATAAGCATTATAACAAAACTCATATGCTTTAATTATTGCTTGATTTAGATTTTTAGCACTAACATGAATTTTGATTTTTTCTAGATCTTTGTATCTTAATATTTCAACAACGTAATGATCCATCGATTCTCTCCAACTAAATGAATTTGTTGTTCCTTATATCGAACATTTTATAGTTAGCTGGAATATCGTGCTTTTTTCTCCATTGTCCAATAGCCTGACTGCTTACGTTACATTCACGAGCTATCTTTCTATCGCCGTAACCTTTTCCCCAAAGGTTTAATCTTTTGATGTGTTCCTCGTGTGAAATTCTTTTAGGCATTTTGTTTATCTCCTTTTTATTTTTTAGAATGGCTTGGATCTTGGCGTTCGTGTTGTGTTTGAGAGAAAGACATACCAACGAAAGGAGACATATTCAACTCCTTTTTATTTAGAATTAAAAATGTCAAATGTTTTCTTTTACTTCGTATCCAATTTAATCTCTTCCATACCAATTTGAGAACCATTTATAACAAACAGTAGTTTAACAAAAATAGAAGAAACGGACCTCTCCTTTTAAGTTTGTTTCCTGTTTGTTATGAACAAGAGTAAATGTTTCGAATGCACAAATTTTCAGATTTAGCAATTCCTTTTCGAACAATTTCGTTTTTTGCCTTTACAGCTGCATGAGTCATACAAGTTGCAAACATCGAAACAACGAATCTTGAATTGCTTTCACTATCGAAAACTGTGATTTCGTATCTATTCGTTTTCATGTTGTCCTTTCTTAAAATTACTTTTTAATCCTTTTTTCCAACGCCATTGAGCAATTGCTCCTTTTGAAACTCCGCATTCTTTAGCAATCTTTTTATCGCCGAATCCTTTATTGTAGAGTTCCAATCTTTTTTCTTGTTCCTTTTGAGTTAGCTTTTGCTTAGTGAAGTGATTAGCAGGAAGTCCTCTTGACCATCTCCACTGAGAAATAGCTGTAACAGAATAAAAAGTTTGTTCAGCAATTTGATAATCCGAAAGTCCTTGCCGATATAAACTCATTCTTCTTTCTTCTTCAAAAGGATCAAGTCTTCTTTTAGTTAATTCCATTGCCGATCTTATTCTTTACCCTGATGAGTAAATAAGCAATAAAGGTTGAATTCGTTGGCTTACCAGACCTACAATCAATCACAGTTCGAAGCTGATCTGTATAAGTTTCATTATATAACTTCTCGATAGAATGACGAATACATCTTTCAACACGAGAAGGAGTTGTTTTTTCTCCTTCCTTTTTAGAAGCTACATAAGGATAGAGTTCTTTGGTAATGCTGACTTCGTAGAATTCTTTGTTATTCTCCAAATAAAAATTGATAGCATGAATTAAATAATAGAATCCAGAGTTGCAAGGGTTAATTCCAACTTCAATGAGTTCGTTTTCAATGATTTTCAACGTATCCATAATCTTTTTCCCTTTCAATTCTTAATTATTAGAAGTTCTTTCTTTGTAGAATTTCCTACATTCCGGGCAACGCTTAGGAAGTTCACATTCATGCTCGATGTAATATTCCTTCTCGAGTTCATTGATCTCGAATTCTCCATTGCAATCGATACATGTTCTAACCTCAATTTTCTTACGAAGCTTTCTGCATTCCGGACATCTCTTAGGGAGATTAAAACCACGATCCTTACAGAACTTCTGTTCACCAGGACTGATAACAAACTTGTTACCACATCGAACACATTCAACTTCAACAGGATAGATCTTTTCGTTTTCCATTTTATTTAACTCCTTAATTCTATTTGAAGAGGGAGTTTCCTCCCTCCTCTTTATACGTATTCCTGAACCATGTTGATGAAGTTATTCATCAGGCCGTTGTTGAAAGTAACATTAATGAATTTGGAAATATTTGATTTGTTAGTTTTACGAGCAGGATCCAAGTGAGTAATATAATCACTGAAAGCATTGATCAGTCCCCACTGAGTTCCACGGAAGTTCTGGTTATCTTCTGCGTTGTAAGCATTGAGAAGAATTGCCTTCTTTTCCTCGTTGGAGTTAACCTTCCGAGTAGAAGCATTATCATCAACAAGGAAGTACTTATCAATGATATCCAGAGCTTTTTCATCACCAATCTTGTTAGCTGCCATCTCGTTTGCCATCTTATTGAAGCTATCCATATATTCAGCATTGAACTGAAGGATATGCTGGGCCTCATCCATCTTTTCATGGATAGAAGAACTGTGACGGATCGAAATCTTGTTTTCAGAATTTCTGAATGCAATCGTAAACTGATTCTGGCAGATAATACGCAGTGGGCAGATAGCAGCCTTAAGAGTAGTAGCACCAGCGTGAGAATTCTGGAAGATAATGTAGGGCTTGAACTTATCATCGAGAATGTACTGCTCAGGAAGAGAAGCGATGATATAATTCATATAGGAAGTTTCGCCAGCCTTAACAAATGTAAGACCTTCCGAAATAATACCATCAACAAAAGAGAAAGCTTCTTCATTCTGAACGATGGTATAATCCTTACCAACAATTCCGAAAACCTCATCGGTCCCTTTTTTCTTGGTAGCGAATTGATCCTTGATTCGATGACCATTGGAAAGGTAAATCGGAGCCTTAACGACTTCATAATCAAGACCAGAAATCTGAAGAGCTTCCTTAACCGAGTTAGCCTCACGGATATCAGTGCCGACCTTGTTCCAAGTAGCCTCACGAGTAATAGTAGTAGCCATTTTAATATTCTCCTTATCTTTTAATTATCTTATCCCTTACCTTTGGGATGATTATATTATATCATGCCGTTTTGAAATGTACATACTTTTTTGAAAATTTCTCAAATATTTTTATATCTCATCCCAAACAGCTTCTGTAGAAGCCTTAATAGCTTCAATGAATTCATCATCCTCAACTTCGGGATTGTCCATTTCCATCTGCCGTTTCTTAAGTTCGAAATCCTGTTCCATGAGATCCATTCGTCTTTCCTCAAGTTTCTGTTTCCATTCCTGAGGCATATCACTACAATATTTAGCGAGTGAATCAAGAGCTTTTAGTTTATCATAAAGCTCAATTGAAACACCATCACGACCTGATTTGATCGATTTGATTAACTGACCATCGACTTCTGAAACAGGCTTTAAACGAATACTATGAGGAAAAATATCAACAAAATCTGTCATGTCAGAAAAAGCAATTCGAACCCAATGATCAATGATATCGATTGCATTGACCAAAGAAGCATTCATCACACGGACTTTCAGCCACATGATGTAACGAATTGCATTCTCATCTCTTAAGATTTTGTAAGCATAATTTCCTTGTCCTCCCTCGATTGTTCCTTGAGAGAATCCAGCTTTTTTGAGAGCCATTTTCCTGTTGTGTCCTTCAACATAGAATTCACAGAATCGTTGAACCTTTTCTGATAGTCCGTCGACTGCTCTCTTTTTGGACATTTTCAACAGCTCTTCTTCAGTATATAAACTGTTTTCAACAGGGACTCTCATCTCGTTTTATTCTCCTTTATCCTTCATTTCACGTTTGTAGAATGACTTGGAGATCCGAGATTTTTGTTCTGCTTTTTCTAAGAAACTTCTCAAATTGCATCTTGAACAATTATAATCCTCGTTTACGAAAAAGCTACAATGATAATCTCTGCATGTTTTACAGAAGATCTTTTGTTCTTCTCCCAGATCTAAATTTGTGAACATCGTAAAAATGAATGTGTTCTCATTTCCCGAAGTCCTTTCTATTTTGAATGATAAGTTTTTGTATTTTTTTGAAGCCATATATTTAGCTAACTGCTTGCATCCTTTTATATATGCATCCTTTTCAGAATTTGCAGTTATCACGAATGACTTAACCTTGAGGGTGAGATTCATTTCTTCGCCCCCTTGCTTGCAAATAGTTCTCTATTCAAGCGGTTGATAGCATTCTTGGCAGCTTTATCTACCATTTCGTTGTAATGATTTCCGGAATGTCCTTTGACCTTAACAAACTTGAATTTAAATTTCCGATGTTTTAACAAAGAATTGAGTTTAATCCAAAGTTCTAAGTTTTTAATAGGCTCACCAGTTCTTGAGATCCATCCGTTAGATTCCCAAAACTTAATCCAACCTTTTTCTACTGGGTTGATACAGTAAGCACTGTCTGAATGAATGAAGACTTCAATTTTATTCTTTGTGGGAATTGATCCTAACTCTGAAATCACATGTTCGATAGCTCTAACTATTGCCTTGAGTTCCATGTAGTTATTTGTTGTATTTTCTTGAGATCCACTTAACTTGAGGATTTCTTTTTCACCTTTCAAGATAATAAAAGCATATCCTCCGTTGCCCGGATTTCCTGAACAAGCTCCGTCAGTGTAAACTTCAATTTTTTCCATTTATTTTCCCTCATACTTCATTTTAACAGTAATAATGAATTTTGCGAATAATTCATAGGGAGAATTTGATGTAATATGGAGAATTTCTTTTTCATTGCCGAAACAAATCATCGAAATCATTCCATTTTCTCTGTGTCTGTTCACAATGTGGATATTTAATCTTTTTGAAAGATTCTTACAAATTTTACGTAATTCTTCTTTGTCAGGTTTTTCATTTATATCAAGAATCCTGCATAACTTTTTAACAAGAATAACTCTATTTTCTTTTTGTGAACAATCGAGATTCTTGTAATACCAAAATGTTTTCTTAATTTTCATAATCCTCAGAATGCAAGGTCGGCCGGGGACTTACATCGGTATTTATTCCGAATGCCCCGGTTTTTAGATGCCCTTGTTAACCATGGTTTTTACTTAATCGTCGAAGTCGAAATCGTCGTCGTCATCATCGGACTTCTTGGACTTCTTGCCCTTAGACTTCTTAGCAGGCTTCTCATCCTCGTCATCATCCTCATCATCGTCGTCGTCCTCTTCGACCTTCTTGGACTTCTTAGAGGACTTCTTAGACTTCTTCTTAGGAGCTTCCTCCTCCTCGTCATCGTCATCCTCGTCCTCATCAGGTTCATCAACCTTCTTGGACTTCTTGGAAGCCTTCTTTTCCTTCTTAGCAGGCTTCTCATCCTCTTCCTCAACCTCGGGCTGAGCATCCTCGTCCTCATCATCACCAGACTTCAGGATGCCGAGTGCCTTACGACGAAGCTTATCAAGCTTACGAACAGTCTCGAATTCGGGAAGTGCCTCAAGACAGAGAACGCCTTCCTCATTGAGCTTCATCAGCATCATGGAAGCGTAAGGAAAACGACGCATGATATCTGCCATTTCCTCAACCTTGTTCTCAGCAAAGATGCGAGCTGCCTGACCCATAGTATAGTTCTTAGCCATGTTTTAGATCTCCTTTTATTTAATAAATTATTTTTAACACCGAAGTGTTAATTACGCTTCTTCATCAAGAATCTTAGCCTTGAATTCAATTGTTGCCTCATCGATCATGATCTTAGAAAAATCTTCAATGAAAACAGAATCCTTGTTGGATTTGAATGTTACTGTACAATTCCCGTCCTTATCAACTCGAATGGAATAAACAGTAAACTTTCCTAATTTTACCTTGCTTCCTTCTACAACAGCAATTAAGTTGATCATTTTTCCAATGCCGACAACAAACTGAAGAGAGTTAGCCAGTTCAGATTCAGTGAACTTTGCCTTCAACTGAACATCGAAGTTACCTTTTGAATTACTACCATCGAAATAACCGGTGGCACTAATCACGTTTTCTTTTGCCATAAAACTTTTCCCTTTCTTCGAAGAATTTATCTCTTGCTTTTGGTGAAGATTGAATCTTCCTTCTTTGAACGAATTCTTCAACCTCTTCTTGTTTTAGCTTGATTGTTCTTTGTTTTCTTTTACCATTCAAAGCTTCATTTAATTCTTCCAGATCTTCCAAGTTTACCAAAGCATAGATTTTATCATGCTTGAGAAATTGAATTATGAATACCGGAATTTTATTTGAAACAGAAGAATGATATTCCAGCTTTTTAATATCCAGCATATCAACCCGATATGATGAAGCTTCGGTTGATTTGAGTTGAACTAAGACGTTTTCATTTTCTCCGTCTTCTTTTTCTATATCCACCCAGCTCCGGAAAATGGAATAGGTCTTAATCCAAGCTTTTCAAGTGTTTTCTTTTCATTTTTACTATAAAATTTACCAGATCTTTTAGGCATTTACATCACCTCCAAATAGTCGGAAATGTCAAACCATTCATCATTTATATCGAATCCTCCCGTTCTTGTCCTTATAACAAAGAACACCGAAAACTTTTGGATTGATATCGAACATTTCAGGATGAACTGATCCATATTTATCATGTAACAACGGAGAAATAAGATCACCTAAAGCTTCATGATAAACAAAGAACATTTCTCTGTAAGGCTGACCTTTTTCTATGATATCAATCATTTGACTGATAGACATAAAAATTGCCGGTTTAATTACCTGAAATTTTTTACCTTCAGGTTGAATTAAAAAAGCCTTATACATTTTAATTTGCATTCAATCATTCCTTCCATTTGGAGGAACAAGGTCCGGAGAGGCGGCAAGATGAATGACAATCAATTTAGTGGAGGAACTGACTACCATGGAGAAGACCAACTATGGCGGATAGTTGTGGTGGAGATCCCCTCCAGACCTTGTGATTATATTATATCATGCTTCTCAGATTTATACATACCTTTTTTAAACTTTTTTGAAAAATTTTTATTGTTCGAGAACCAACTTGAGAGGTGGAGTAGAAAAACCATAAAGGGCTATACAAGCTGAATCAGCAGCATCATCATTCAGAGATATAACTGCATTTGATCCGCCTCTCCTGACCTGAAGTGATTCCTCAAACCCAAGTGAGATAATCTTACGAACTGAACCGAATTTTTGCGGATCCTTTACTCCTTCAATCGGTTCGAATACCGGTTTTGAAGTTCCAAGAATAGCTGTTTTCCAGCATCTTGTATCGACTGAATAGACCTTAATTCCGTATCTGTAAGCTACATCAACTATTACAGCGATTAGAGCTCCTTGTGACTTAAGAAAGTCAGGTCTTACATCGTAACTTGCCGTATAAGTTCTGATCCTTTCAACAATAATCACTACATCTTTTTTGTCGAATTTCTTAAGACAAGATTGAATGACCTTTTCAGCATCTTCTCCAATCTTGATTCTTTTTAGTGACTTATTTGTGAGTCCTTTGAAAGGTTCTGAAGTTACCTTTTTAAGTTTCCCATTCACAGCGATAGAAATTCCTGTCCTTGTGTATGACTGGTCAAATCCAATCACGCATGGAACTTTTTTGAATGAATTTCTAGCTTTTTCCTGGGCCTTTTCTTTCATTTTCATATTTCCAAATAATCAGCAATGTCAAACCATTCATCATTTATTTCATGTTCCCATAACCAGAGAATATCTTTTCCTTTAGAAAGAACGTATTCCTCGAGTTCTTTATCACATTTCTTTCTTTCAGGAAGTGAATGCCAATAATCTCCGTTACATTCGACGACCAATTGATATTCTGGAAGATAGAAATCAATTATAAAATGACCTCTTTTTAGAGGTTTTTGCTGAAAATATTTTATTCCGTAATGATCAAACTGACGTTTAACTTTTAATTCAATTTTAGTATTTCACTAACATTTTTTGGAAGATTTATAAATCTTTTTATTTGTTCCTCTCTGAATTCTTTACTGAATTCTTTCCAATGTTTCTTTGTAGCTTCTCCTATTTTCTTTTTAGTTTCTTCAGAATGTTTGAATCCAGTTTTTCCTTTATTCCAAGGTGTTCTTTTTGAGGATTTCAATCCATTTTTTCTTCTTGCCTCTGGAGTTCTCATACATTCTGTCATTTTTCTTCTTTCTTCGAATGATAATTTTGAATATCTTAACTTAGCTGCTTCAGACATTCTTTTTCTTGTTTCATCAGAAAATCGACTAACTTTTTCCAGGTCCATTTCTTTCCTCCTTAGTCAATTTTATCCTTCCTTCTCCTACATTCCAGCAAGCATTTTTCATGAAACACGTAGAAGCCATTTTGCAATCTGCATTCTTACATTTTCTCGGAGGAACTTCTCTGTTTTCGATGAATGCTTTTTTCATTTCCTGAATTTGTTTTAGACGATATACGTAAGGCTTAACTTTCTCTTTATCGTAATGTACAGGAACAACTCTGATTTCCTGATCATCTTTACTATCAACAAGAACAAAACCTTTTTTATGAGGAATGCCTGTATACTTAGAAAGAGCCCAACAATAAAAATTGATTTGTTTTTCACCAGAAGGATGTCTTGTCGTTTTTCTGAAAGCAAAAGAACTCTGAGACTTAACGTCACAAATATATTCTTCGCCGAACATATTCAATAAAGCATCGATCGTAAAACTAAGATCATATTCAGGAAGCCAAAGCGTTCTTTCGATTGCTACATCAATACCAGCCTTCCGAAACAGTTTGTACCATTTCTCGTGCATTGCATTTCCTTGAGCAAAGATCTTTAGCTGTTTTACTGGAAGCTGCTGACCTTGATTCTGTCTGAAGAACAAACTTAAAAGCTGCGCCCTATAACAAAACTGATCATCAGAAGCGATGATCGCTGAAGCATGTAATCCATAACGATCAGAATCACTTCTGTCCTCAATAAACAGTTTTTCAAGACGATTCTTAATCATCACAGCTTCCATTTCGCCTTGAGTAGCTGATTTGATATCTTTTGTAAAGTTAGACATTGAATTCTGCCTTTCTCTTCTTCATCAATTCGTTTCTGATATCTTTCACATCGTCGAAACTAACAAAACCTCGATCGAAAAAGAATGGAAGTTCTGCTTCTCCATAAGGATTGGAAACTTTTGATTTCTGGACCTTTGCCTTCATTACAATTCCGACCTTTTCCGTTGCTGCCGAAACAGCAGGATTCTTATTTGGAATATCAATCCAAGCCTTTCGAGCAACTTTAATTCTAACAGAAGAATAGAACTTAATTGCCCTTCCTCCTGGAGTGTCATCCTTTTCTCCAAACAACATTGTCTGCATCTTATCTCTTACCTGATTGATAAGAATAAGAGAAGTTCCTGTTTCTTCACAGATGTGAACGATAGAAGGAAGTGTTTTAGAGAACAATCGAGCTGTTCCACCCATTCTCATTTCGTTTTCAGAATCTTTTTCAATCTTTTCAACATCTTCACGAGGTTGACATGCCGGAACTGAATCCAAACAAATAATAGGAATTCCTAACTTAGCGAATTTAATGATGTCGTTGATAGCTTCTTCACCATATTGAGCACGGTGAACAATCATTTGACCTTTTCTAACTCCCATCGAAAGAGCTCTCGATTCATCATAAGTTCCTTCGATAGGGATATAAAGTCCAAGCTTATGTAAACTCATGAGCCAGTAAGCCAATGAAGTTTTACCAGAACTTTCAGGACCAAAGATTTCAATGATTCTTCCCTTTGGAATTCCACCACCGACGATGTTATCTAAAGCTTCAATCCCCGTACTCCAACGAGGAATATCAAGATTTGTAGCTTTGCCAATAACAAAAACTGAACCTTCTCCTGATTTCTTTTCGATTTCCTTGCATAACTTTTTGATTCCTTCGATATCCATATTTAACTCCGATCTCTCGAAAGAATTGAGATATTGTATTTTTTAATCTGATCATACCATTTTTTCTGATTAAAACAAAGAGCAAAGTTATCTTCAAGTGCATCAATTACTCGAGTTGTAACAGAACGAGATTTACAACGGTCAATGAAATCATCAATGTCCTTAAAATCTCCATTCTTCATTCGTTCCTCGTAAATTAACTGAGCTGCCTTTTCACCCACGTTCTTGATGGTTGTCATTCCCTTTTGAATAACTTTTTCTCCATCAATATCAATGAGTTTATAATTCACAGGACCGTTAACGTGAGGAAGGAAAACCATTCCACCTTGCTTGATGTAAAGTGCTTCATCTCGGAACTTTTTATCTTCATTCCACTCGTTTTTCAAAGTGATATACCAAAATTCATTTGGATAATGTGCCTTGAAATAACAAAGCTCTGCCGAAAGCATTGAATATGCCACAGCATGTCCTCGGTTGAAAGAATAACCAAGCATTGAATCAAATAATTCATTTGCTTGAGTCTTATCTAAACCATTCTTTACTGCATTGGTAACAAACATTTTACGATACTTAATAGCTTCTTCCTCAGGAATGTGATTAGCATCGTATTTAGCGATCTTGTCAGCATCGCTTGGATCATATCCACCAATCTCACGAGCAATAGCCATTGCCTGTTCCTGATAAATTAGAGTACCGAAAGATTTCTTCGTGTATTTGTACCAAGGAGTATCAGTAGGAACTTCCTGCTTGTTACTTGCATATTGTTCATGCATCCCCAAAGTAAGAGGACCAGGTCGATTAAGAGCTACTGAAGCAACCACATCTTCGAAACTATCGATTCCAATGAGCTTGATTAACTCAAGAGATCCACGAGTTTCAAACTGAAAAACACCTGTCGCATCTTCATTGAATTGCTTAATTGTGTCAGGATCATTCAACATTTTATAACTGAATTTCTTTCCTGTAAGCTTTTCTAACTGTTTAGCTTGAGTAGCAGAACTAAGGCCGAGTATATCAAGCTTAAGAAGACCAAGGTATTCAATATCGTGGAGATCGAAGGACGTCCTCTGCTTACCTCCAATACGGCATAAACCAGCAGAGAAAGAGATATCATCAGAACAAAGAATAACAGAAGATGCATGAGTTCCAAAATATCTCACCTGCCCGTACATTTTAACAAAATGAATAATGATGTTATCATAAAGTGCATTGAATCGTTTGTATCTGGAATCGGACGTTAATCCATCAATATCAATCGTATTCTCACTGTCCGTACAATACTGAGAAAGATACTTCTTAATAGATTCAATTTCAGATTTTTCCGAACATCCACAAATCTTAACCAGATCATTTACTAAGTTCTTCACATTGTAAAGACCATAAGTTAACGTTTGTGCTGCTTTTCCCTTGTATGTTTCCAGTATATGCTCAATTACTTCCCCTCGTCTGTCCTGTCCGAAGTCCACATCAATATCCGGGAACTTCTTTTTATCCTTTCGGAGGAATCGATTGAAATCATTATCAAAAACAACAGGATCAACTAACGTAATTCCGAGAGCATAATTCGTAAGTGAATTACCTGCCGAACCACGACCAGGACCAACAGCAATGTCATGTTTCTTCGCCCAGTTTACATATTCTTGAACTACCATGAAGTAGTCCTGGAAACCATGATACTTAATAACGTCAAATTCAAACTTGAGCTTGTCCTGATATTTCTTATCGAATTTATCATGAGCTCGTAAGAATTTAATGCATTGTTTCTTCATCAATCGGAACGTTTCTTCAGGATCATCAGTGTACTCAGGCATGTTTGGCTTAAAACTAAACCACTCACGAGAATCACCAATTTGTTCCAAGAACTTTTTCATTCCGTGATGAATCATCTTTTTTCTATCGGGATGGTATTTTTCAATATGTTCTTCAATTTCCTCAGTGGAAGGCATATATCTTTCAGCATACCCTTCACCAATCTTAGAACCTTTTATCTGATGGAGTTTTAAGTAAGTTTGGAAATCTTCCTTTCTAACAAAATGAGAATCAGAAGTGCAAATAACTTCCAATCCCATTTCATCAGCAAGATTCATGAGCTTTTTATTGATTTTAATCTGTAAGTTCTTTTTGCCGTGTCCTTCATCATGAAGCTCAAAAGGTTGAATCTCGATGAAGAATCTATCCTTACCGAAAATATCAATAAACTTCTCACAGATCTTTTTAGCTACATCGTCCTTGCCTGAAACAAAAGCCTGAGAAATAGGTCCTCCTATACACGCGGACGAGCATAATAACCCTTTATTATACTTACTTAAATGATTAAAAGAGATCTTGTTCTTATAATAGAAGTTTTCTTCCTGATTTCCAACAGAAATTAACTTATTGAGATTTTTCCAACCATCCATATTTGCTGCATACAAACACAAATGAAAGGATTTTTTGTTGTGGTTAATTTTTGGTTGAAAGTAAACTTCACTTCCCAAAATGGGATTTATATCAAGTTCGGAACAAGCTTTGAAGTGCTTTACCAAGCCCGTGATATTTCCATGATTTGTGGATCCACATGCAGGATAATTGAGTTCTTTAGCTCGTTTGGCTACGTCTGTAGCTTTTCCGAATCCATCAAATAATGAAAACTGATCATGCCGATGTATGTCGAAGTATGTCATTTGAATTTTTCCTTTCCTGTTATTTATTATATCACACCTGGAATCAAATGTACATACCCTAAATTAAATTTTTTCACCTTTGTAGATGTGAAGTGAACCAAAGATGCAATAGATTTTATCAATATCCACTTTGTAATCATCCAGAAGGATCTTGATGAAGAACAAATCTAAAGGAAACTTTTTAACATAATCACAAGAACGGAAATTTAGAATCATAAGTTTTTCATCCTCAAAGATCTGCATTCCATTCATGCAAAGCTTTTCATCGAAGCAATATGAAAACTGCCGTCGTGTAAGAATTCCTGCAATCTTTTCATGCTTGTAGAAAGAAAAGCATCTATAAACTCGATAATAATCAGAACCAATGTATTCCGAACCAGGAATATCTGTAAAATCTTCCTTGCCGTAAATCACATGATTCATAACTGTTTCGAATCTACAAAAATCATTTCCATCCTGAGAATTCCAAGGATTCCGAGATTCAAAGAATCTTTTAGCAATATCTCTGATACAATCCGCCTGAATTTCAACAACACAGGGACAGAGTTCTTTGTAGAACTGCATTCCTTTATTGTGTTCTTTCCCATGAAGTAAGATTGTTTTCTGCTTATTAACAAAATCATCCCAAGACTTAATTGTGATCGTGTTCATTTTTCTTTCCTTTCGTAGTACCAATAAGGAAGTTTAATTCCATATTTGTTGAAAATATCGAAGTAATAGATCTGAAGCTTTGTGAAGATAGATTTTTCATCAGTAGAATTTGTTCCATTCATCTCTTCACGTCTGCACTGGTAAATGAAATCCTTTTCATTCCAATCGAAGTTATCAACTTCAGGTTCAGGGAAGTAAAGGTTAGTTGCCTTACCAGTTCGTGCCATCTTCTGATAGAATGGAGAAGGATTTGCAAAGCTTACAAGATCAGCGACATAATTTCCATAAAGATTGCAAAGAATCTTTGTGAATTCATAAGCCAGAATGTTATCAGTCTGAGGCTGAATTTGAACATCCTTTCTTTGATTGATAAAAGCAACCATGTTACCAAGATCAATCTTCATGTAATAGAATGTTTCAAGATTCCGAGTGAGAATCGATCTTGCATCCATGATAGAAATTTCCTTAGAATCAATCATGTCACAGTAGAGCTGTTTTGATTCCTCAACGATCTTCTTGTAACGATCATAGAACTCAGGAGAATTCTGAATTGATTCAGGAACCAAGCAATCCTTTTCGGACCACCACTTATCTCCAGAACAATCAGCGGAGAAAGAACAAAGTCTATGCCTAAGAATATGAGTTACTTCCTGAAGAGAAATTCCTCTAATTCTTAAAACAAAAGTAATTGTTTCACGAGCCGTGGGAAGGCAAAGTCCCTTGAACAATTCACTGATGTATTCATCCTTCGTAGCTTCATCAAGCTTTTGGCATGGATGTTCTGACCAAGTTGCATCAACGAAGTAAGGAATCCATTCCTTAATCTCATTCAACGTCGGGCCTTTAACAAGATCAACGTGAATAGCTGCGAGATTATTTTCAAATCTCGTTTTCGGACATTTTCCGAACTTAAGATCCATCGGAAGCTTAACAGGTTCCAAATTGTTATTCTTAGGCATAGCTTTATCCTTTCTTAAATCAAGAACTTAATATCCGACCAGTGAATTGTATAACGAGAGATAACTTCAATGAGCTTATCAATTCGATAATTTGCATTTTCAAGAATCGGAGAGAACTTCTTAACATTCCCAAACATAACTTCCTGCTGTGCATATTGCTTAACAGAAATAACGTCTGCCAATTTAACAATCGCATCCACGTAAGTGCAAAGTTTACAATCATCAATCGATTCGATGAGATTTTTGAAATATCTTCTGTTGAATTTATCCTCAAATGCCATGCAATAATCTTCAAGATCTTTAGAGGCTTTCTTTACATTGTGAGGAATATCAGAAAGTTCAATCTCGTGAATGTCATGAATAAGTGCCTTTTCAACAATTAAATTTCTAAGTTCAGGTTTAATGTGAAGGACATCACAAAGTTCCATTGCATAAACCGCTACATAGAAGCTATGTTCTGCCACATTTTCATCGTGAATGTGAACTTCATTGTTGTATCGAATCATGTTGGACATCCGCTGAAGTTTGTCCCTGTTTTCTTTTAGAAGAAACTCACTCATGTGCTACCTCTTCCTTATGATAAAAGTCGTTGTAATTGCATGCCTTACAGAAAGAAGTGTAATCCTTGAAAATACCAACACCAGATTCAGAAAGCATAATGTTGAACGGATTATTTCCAAGTGTTTCTGCATAGTAAACAATCGGAATATTATTTCCGTAAGCGTATCCTGCTTCCCAAATTGTTCCCATGTCCTTCCCATCTGTAATAGCAAGAACCATCCTGGAGTTATCAATAGCTTCAACATTAGAATTGAATGTAGAAGTTACAGCCTCTTGAGAAGCAAGGCTTCCAACAATTCCATGTTCACGAGGAGCATAAACAGAGAAACCGTAACCTCTCAATGTTTTCTTGATCGTTTCTTCACGCTTGATCTGCTCATCATTGAAGAATGGAGAAGCCAAATAGAAATCATATTTCTTAGAAGTATCTGCAATATCTTTAGCGACATCATAAAAACTAATTTCCGAAGTATTGTAAGTCATCTTGTCCTCGATATAAGATTTATCAACCTCATATCTGAATTCTTTCTGCATCATTGCGATATCTTTTTCATAACCGTTGCATGGGAAAACTTCTTCATACTTCTCATCGACTGTTCTTTCTAACAAAATCAACTTTGTATTGAGATGGGAAAGAACTTCATCAATGTATTTGATATGTTGGAAGTTTTCCCGTCGATATCCTCGGTAATAATTACCGTAAATCAGTTCTGATAAATGGAATCGATCGAGAACTACATCGATGTTTGCTTTATCCAAAGCAGTGATCATCGAAAGTGTAGCATCCAAACGGTTAGCAATAAAACTGCAATCCATTTCCATCAGGTGATTGTGATCCTTAAAACTAACGAAATTGTACTTTGCTTCCAGGATCTCAGCGATAGTGGATTTGCCAGTTCGTTCAAGGCCTTCAAGAATAACGATCATTTTTATTCCTCATCTTTCTCGGGGGATTTAAACCTCCGCTTATTTTCATTGATCTTTCGATCAATAGCATTTAGAATTTGCCAAGGAGTAATATCTGAGTAAATACACACATTCAACAAAAATATAAAACAATCAGCAATTTCATCGAGCTTTTCTTGGAAATTGTAATGCTTATTTCTTTTGTTCTTTTTCCAACGTTTATCTGCCTGTGAGACCTCCCCGACCTCAGTTACGAGGCCGAGAAGGTGGTGTGCCATTTCATTGGGATCATCCTTTGGAATATCTGTGTTTCCAAGTAACTTTTGAAATTCAACTTGATCTTGATAGAGAGAAGTGAGAGTTGGAGGAAAATCACTCATCGTCATCATCTTCATCCTCATCGTCGAGGTTTTCAAGAAGTTCAGCCAAATCATCCTCTTCGTAGTTGTCGAACAACTCATCAAGAACTTCTTCCTCATCATCAAAGGCCTTGAATTCCTTCTTTGACATGCCGATCTCTAAACAAATGGACTTGAGTTCGTCCATGTCAAGCTTTTCGAACTTTTCGCGGAGTGTAGGTTCCTTCTTCTTCTTGGACTTCTTCTTGGGAACCTCATCTTCATCCTCATCAGATTCCTTTTCATCATCCAGAGGATATGCCTTGTAGAGGAGTTCCAGGACTTGCTTTTCCTTAAAAGGCTTAGCCTTATCATTACGGAAACGAGATTTATCAAGTGCCGTAACAACAAAAGAACTTCCTGTTCCCTTGCCGACCTTCTTGATCTTAATATCTCGATCCTTAACGGAACCGAATTCCTCATAAACCTCAATCAGGCCGGGGATGGGGGAAACTCCAGAAGCTTTAAACATAAGCAACTTAACCGAGTTGGAATCATAATCCCACACCGACCAGATGTAGTTCTCCTGAATAGCAATTCCATCTTCGCAATAAGGACAATCCTCATGGTTTTCCATGTCCCGGCAAGGAGCAAAAAGCTTAGCTTCGAAGTCATTGTGCATTTCAACCCGGATTCCTTCATCAAGTTCCTGGAGAAATCTAACACGGTGGTTAGAATCAGCAGGGAAGTAAAGGATCTCCTTCTTGGAGCTGCCAGACTTCTTAACAGCTTCCTTCATTTCAGCAATAAGATTTTTTGCCATTATTTATATCCTCCAATTTTAAAGGGGAATTGAATCCCCCTGTATTACATGTCCATGAATTCAGATAATTTAGCAGCTCTATCGAGAGAAAGAGAATCAACTAGCTCTTCGAATGCCTCTTTGTACTTGCTTTCCTTCATTCTTTCGGTGTAAGATTTCTTGAAATCATTCCCAAGCATCCGAGTGTTTAGATAAAGTATATTGTCTTTCGAATTGAACTCTGCGATTTTCTTTCCATTCCAGAAATAATAGATTTTGTATGAAGCAGGAATAACTTTGTTTCTGGGCTGCTTTTCCTTGTAGTCAAATCTCTTTGTTGTAATCATTGTGATATCTCCTTTTAATTTTTAGTGAGGTTCCTTTACCTCCTGATTCTATTATAACAGGTTTTTGAAGAATGTACATACCCTAATTCAAAAATTTTTCGGTTCCTGAAGCTGTTCTACCTTGATCTTTGCGGGATCTGCTTTAAACAGAATATCGAGTGCTTTCTTAATGTATTTCGTTAGTTTGTTTAGTGTGACATCTGATTCAGTGGCACAGATAAAAGTCACTTTGTAGAACTTTCTGTGGTCCATTTTATTTTCCTCCAAATTGTTTGATCTGCTTAATAATTTTTTCAGCTTCTTTTTTGTTATTAAGCAAATCACCGAAATCTTTTATATTTTTTGGATAACGAATTCTTACAACAGAAATATTGTAAGGTTCACATATTCGTTTAAGATACTTATATCCACGGATTCCACATTCATCATTATCTAATCCGCAGATAATTCTTTTTATTTTTCTTTTTTTTAACTTTTCAAACTGCTCATGAGTTATTTTCCAACCTAAAATAGCAGCTATGTTTTTTAGTCCTAACTGATTTCCTGAAAGTTTATCCAAAAATCCTTCAACCAAAATAACCGTATCGGTTTTGTATTGTCCTGCCAAAGTTATGCTTCTTCTAAACGATTTGCAGTACATATATTTTCTTTGGTCTTCTACTGTAGGATCATCGGCCCGCATAACGTACCCTCTGAATATTCCATTATCATACATGGGAAACACAATAGGGTAGTTTTTGTTGTATGTGAATTTAGCTCCGAATTTCTTAAGTGTAGAAGTAGTGAATCCTCTGTGCTTCATATAACGAAGAATTGGAATAGCTTCTTCAGGGAGTTTATACCAGTTAGTTTCTGGTAAATTAAAGTAGAAATCTTTAGCTAACTTAATTCCTTCTTTATATTTAACTTTACTATCAACAAAGGAGTGAGTATAGGGTAAGTTAGTATACGTATATACGTCCCTACCCCCTATATCCCCCTTCCCCTCTTTTACGAAGGAATGAAGCTTTTTATAAATTTCTATGGGGGAAAGGCTTGGTTCGTAATTCTTAACCAATTCAAAAGCGCCACCAGATAAACCACACCCATAACAATAGAAAAAGCACGTTTGTTTGTTGATTTGTAATGAAGGATTTTTATCACCATGAAAAGGACAAATAATCTTGTATTGATCATCTTCTTGGTAAATATTGTAGTGCTTGAGTGCAGCAATGAATTGATTAAGTGAGGTTGATCTCCTGTCTTGCATTTTTTAACCTCAAAACAACAGATTTAGTGACTTTAGCAGTATAACAGCCATCCATGTCGGTAAGAGTAAGTTTATGGGCGTCGTAGAGGCGGGAAATGGCTTTTTCATCGACATTTTTATGAATTGAAACAAAAGGACGCAATTCAGACCCTGAAATACCTTTGGACTTCATGAACTTGACAAAACGAGGCCAGTCACTAATTTCATAGTGTTTTTCAATGATCTGAGACGAGATGTCTTGAGGAAGTTTCTCTTGAAGTGCATCGACATCGTACTCGATCTTAGCTTTCTCGGCAACAGAAATAACACAATCATCATTAGATAACTGCTTCTTACCTGATGACTCGAAATACTTTGCAAGTGTTTGCTTTCTTTGGACAAGTAATAGGTTGAGACCGTCGATCTGATTTTTAATAGATACGCAGTCATCCATTACTTTGTCGATATTTACTTTTGACACTTTTTATAATTCCCCTTTCTTTTAACTTCTTTTAGGTGATCTCGTTCGTATATGTCGTATTCAGTCTTGTTTACATTGCAGATATCATGTGCATTTATAACACAATCATCTTTTGGACATGTAAAACAAGAATCTGAATATTTACAATGTTGGATTTGCTTATTCATGTCAAAAAGTTCTCTATTTTATACGACCTATTTACCAGAAAGATAATAGCAGTTTTACAACTTTGTTCAATCTCTTCTTTAATTTTATCGAGATCGTACAAGCCATTCAATGCTAATTCAATATCAAATTCAGTTTCAACATGAAATCTTTCAAATCGAACCGTGATTCGATAATTCATTCCTTCAATTTTTTCTGTAATTACATATCCATCACATCCAGAAAGAATTCCTGACGAATATTGTACTTCACGATTTATTAAAGTAATAACTTCATCGAAGTTAATAAAATTTTTATTTCTTGTCGTTACAAATTCTTTATCTTCCATTTCTTCTTTTGTCCTTTCTTCGTTTCTTTTGATTTTTCTTAAAATATCTTCCCTGTTTTGCGTCAATCATTTTCATACTGTTATAAAATCTTCTTAGCTCATGTAATGGAAAATAATCGAAAGTAAACATTACTATCTGCCCTTTCTTAAAATGCAATCGAAATTCCCAAAAACAGAACAAGCACTAAAATCAAAATGATAAATCCAGAAAAACAAAGTGCAATGAGAGAAGTAACGAACCCTGCCATTCTCTGTCCACACAAACATTCTTCTTTCTTTGCCTTATTTGCAAAACATAATCCAATAATGGAAATTGGAAATGAAATCAAGAAGAATGTTGGAAAAATAAATCCCAACAAAACATTCACACATGAAATAATTCCAAGAACCATACTTGTAATTGCAGCACCATTTACTTTAATATTTTCGTTCATCTTTCCTTATCCTTTCTTACTTTCTTTTAAAGCATTAAAAATACCCTGAGGCCAATGTGTCCCATTCTTGATCCAGACAATCTCTGAAATATGTGGATAATATACTGACCCGTTCTTTGTTTTAATTGTGATAATCTTCCCGACATCTACGTTATCAACAATAGAAACAACCTTACCTGAATACATATAATCTCCAGCCCTAAAAGCTACGATATTACCAAGTTGGAGATTAGAGAGGAATTCCTCCCTCGTTCTTCGCTCCATTATTTCACCTCCCCCCC
>UMLQ01062516.1_pt1 | contig 51307 bp, 44 predicted proteins | sample 1966631 | NCBI WGS metagenome assembly UMLQ01 (sample SAMEA4836206, study PRJEB28245) | human gut metagenome | biome: gut microbiome; material: fecal sample | place: Denmark | collected 2008 | reverse complement strand
TTCGCCGGTAACAGGCGAGCCGGTGCCTGTACGCAAGCATTACGGCGACGAAATTACCAGCGGCTGCATTAATACCAACGGCATGCTGAAAATACGTGTTGAAAAAGTGCTTTCGGAATCCATGGTTACACGTATTTTGGACAGCGTGGAAAACGCAGCGGCTTCCAAACCGCAGATTGACCGTTTTATTACCAGCTTTGCAAGGGTATATACGCCGTTTGTGGTTGTTGTGGCAACGCTTACGGCGCTTGTGCCGGGCTACATTACCGGCAACTGGCAGCACTGGATTTACACGGCGCTGACCTTCCTTGTAATAAGCTGCCCCTGTGCACTGGTGCTCAGCGTGCCGCTGGCATTTTTCTCCGGAATCGGCGCGGGTTCGCGCTACGGCATTTTGTTTAAGGGCGGCTCCGTAATGGAAGCGCTTAAAAACGTACACGCCGTTGTAATGGATAAAACCGGCACCGTTACCAAAGGCAATTTTGTTGTGCAGAAAGTAATGCCTGCCACCGGAGTGGATGAAAACGAGGTTTTACAGCTTTGCGCTGATGTGGAAGCAATATCCGCCCATCCCATTGCCGTAAGCATTGTAAATGAGGCCAAAGAGCGCGGGCTTACGCCGGTGCGCCCGGTGAGCTTTAAAGAAATAGCGGGTGAAGGCATTGTTGCCAAAACCTTAAACGGCACCGTTATCTGCGGCAGCAAAAAACTTATGGCCCGTTACAAAATCAGCTGCGGCGGCTTTGAAAATTCCGCCTACGGCACGGAAGTGCTGCTTGCCAAAAACGGAAGATACATGGGGCATATAGTTATTGCCGATACCATTAAAGATGACGCTGTGGAAGCAGTTAAAGAAATTAAGGCCATGGGGCTTACCACGGCCATGCTTACGGGCGATGCGGAAGCAAGCGCACAGGCAGTTGCTGCTGCCGCCGGCATAGACGAAGTGCGTGCCAAACTGCTGCCGCAGGATAAACTTAACGAACTTGGCCGACTGCGCAGCAAATACGGCAGCGTAATGTTTGTTGGCGACGGCATTAACGACGCGCCCGTGCTTGCCGGTGCCGATGTTGGAGCGGCTATGGGCAGCGGTGCCGATGCAGCGCTTGAAGCGGCAGACGTGGTATTTATGAAATCCGAAATGCGAGCCATTCCGCAGGCAATTAATATAGCCAAACGTACAGGGCGCATTGCCTGGCAGAACGTTATCTTTGCGCTGGGCGTAAAAGCAGTGATAATGATAGCAGGCCTTGCCGGTTTTGCGTCAATGTGGGCGGCTGTGTTTGCTGATACCGGCGTTGCCATGCTGTGCGTAATAAATTCCATCAGAATTTTGTATCAGAAAAATTAATATAAAAAAGGCTGCACCGTAATTATTATACGGCACAGCCTTTTTGTTTTTTGTTATTTTTCCTGCCACAAATACCATACGGCAAGTGAACGCCACGGGCGCCAGTGTTCTGTCAGTTCCAGAATCTGCTTGCGTTTGGGCATAGCGTTAAGGTTAAAAATTTCTTTAACACGTTTTTGAAAAATAAAATCGGCGGTAGGGGCAATATCGGTGCGGCACAGCGCTAAAAGCAAAAACATCTCCGCAGTCCACTGGCCAAGCCCTTTTATTTTTATCAGCTGCTTGGTAATTTCGCTGTCGGTCATACCGGCAAATTTATCCATTGTAACTTCGCCGTTTAAAACCGCTTCGGCAAAGCCTTTAAGATACATTACCTTCTGCGGCATAATACCGCAGCTGCATAAATCGCTTTCGGCGGCAGAGGCTATTGCTTCCAGCGTTATGGGCGTTCCGACGGTTTCTTCCAGGCGCTTGACCATTGCCAGGCTGACATCCGGCGGAAGCTGCTGGGAAATGATACCGGTAACAAGCGTTCCAAAATATTTTTCCGGGGCTTCCGGCTGTAAATTGCAAGGACCGTATTTTTCAATAAACGGAATAAGTTCAGGTGCGTTTTCACGCAGATAGCGGCTGCCAAGAGCCCAGTCCGGGGCTGTAAGCATAAAGGTAACCTCCTGTATAGTTAAATATGAAACGGTAAATTATCTGAATAACATTATAGCATAAATGGCTGCAAAAAACTTAAAAACATTTTTGGCACGCCGGCATGTAAATAAAAAAGCAAATTAAGAAAATTTTACAAAAAGGCTTGCATTAAATAAATTTTTATGGTAATATTTATATCTGTCAGGACACTGACATGAGGCCCGGTGGTTCAGTTGGTTAGAATGCCGCCCTGTCACGGCGGAGGTCGTGGGTTCGAGTCCCATCCGGGTCGCCAATGCGGAAATAGCTCAGTGGTAGAGCACCTCCTTGCCAAGGAGGGGGTCGCGAGTTCGAATCTCGTTTTCCGCTCCATTTTATTTAGGGGTATAGCTCAACTGGTAGAGTAGCGGTCTCCAAAACCGTTGGTTGTGGGTTCGATTCCTACTGCCCCTGCCACTTACAAACTTAGGCGCAGACTGGTTCTGCGCCTTTTTTGTTTTTGTGTGGGAGTTGAAAACCGCACCTCATTGGGAGTAACGTGGGAGTAACCGTACCTTTTTATAATTTGAAGCAAGCTAAGTAATATTGCATTATTTAAATAACTGTTCAAATAAAAATGTATATCTTAAGTACAAAACGAATAAAAAGATTGTAAAATTAATTGATAAAAAAGTTATAAAATGTATTGAACTTAATAGTAATAAGTGCTATAATAGCTACATAAATTAATATTGTATGTTAAGGGTGCTTAATTGCTTAAATCAAGGGAAGCCGGTGTAATTCCGGCACGGTCACGCCACTGTGAGCGCTGCAAAGCGTAAGTCAGATCGCTGCCCTTAACGCTTCCGGCTGCTGCGAGGGACGGCAAGGTTGCAGGTGATGTGCATTTAAGGCTTTTACAATACACAAATTTGCGCTTCCTTTTTCACAGGCAGCGGAATTTGTGTATTTTTTATTTTTGGGAGGAATCCGCAATGAAAAAATCTTTAGTTTTAGTAGTGTAAGCGCACAAACCATCTTCTCCGAACTGTACTTTATGTTCTGATAGATTTTGCTTTCTGCCTGCCTTGTAAGACAGGAAAATATATAACGCAGGAAGGATGATTGAAAATGCAGTTTAAATGGAAAAAATTATTGGCAGCATCAATTACTTGTATGGTTTTAACGGGGGTATCGGCAACTACTATGGCAGCTTACAGTTTAAGTGAAGAAGTTAAAGCACCTACGCCTGCGCTTTTGCAGGCTTCGCAGATTGGCGTGCGTACTTATACCACTGCCGACCCGGCACTTTTGGCTCAGCCGGATAAGGACGCCATTCTTGTTATGAGCTTCGGCACTACTTTCCCCGATACAAGGGCAAAAACCATTGAGGCAACCGTAAACGAAATTAAAGCCGCCCACCCGGGAACAAAGGTTGTGCTGGCATTTACTTCGCACATTATTATCGACAGGGTAAAAGCCAACGAAGGCCTTACGGTGCCGACGCCGGAACAGGCTTTGGAACAGCTGAAAGCTGAAGGCTACAATCGCGTGGCACTTACTTCGCTGGATGTAATTCCGGGTATGGAATATGCTTATAAAACAGCCGTTTATGATATGTATAAAACACAGTTTAAAAAGATGACAATGGGCACGCCTTTAATGTACTGGATGGGGCAGGAAGGGCAGGCCGATGATGTGGAAGCAGCTATGGCGGCTATCGGTTCGCAGCTTCCCAAAATGGGCAAAAAAGATGCTGTGCTGGTAATGGCACATGGCACGCCCGACCCTTCCAACGCTTATTATGCCGTAATGCAGGATAGGCTTGACGCTTTGTACGGCGGCAAAGTAATGATTTATACCGTTGAAGGCTGGCCGCGTCTGGAAAATGTTATTCCCAAACTGAAAGAAAAAGGCGTTAAAAACGTAACTTTAATGCCGCTGATGATGGTTGCGGGCGACCACGCCAACAACGATATGGCAGGCGATGAAGAAGATTCGCATAAAACCATTCTGCAAAAAGAAGGCTTTAAAGTAAACACCTACGTTCACGGAATAGGCGAAAATAAAAACGTGCGCAGCCTGTTTGTTGAGCATGCCAACGAAGCATGGGACGCACTTGTTGCAGAAAAATAATTTAATAAAATTACAGTTAGTGATATAATTTAAATGCAGCTATGCGGCCTTTGTGCCGCATAGCTAATTGTGCTTTTATAAAAATACTTATTTTAAGGAACACAGCCATGAAAAAATACTTGTTTATAACCGGTTTAATACTTTTAACGGCAATGTTTGCCCTTGCCGGATGCGGCAGCAGCAAAAACAGCGTGCCAAAAGACACCGCCGCCAAAATTACGGTAACGGACGATAACGGAAGAACGGTAAGCTTAAAAGACGTGCCGCAAAAAATCGTGCCGCTTTCCGCCTCTTTTTTGGAACCGCTGGAAAAGCTTGATGCAGGCCTTGCAGCCCGCGTGGCGGCAAAAACGGGCATCAGCGAAAAATATAAGGCGCTGCCGGAGGTAGGCAACGTTTATAATGTTAATATCGAAAAAGTAATTGCCGCTCAGCCTGACCTGGTAATTTGCTATAAAGACATGAATGATAAATTCGTGCATAATTTTGAAGAAAATAATATTCCGGTTATAGTTTTGGAAATGCGTACTTACGCTCAGGTAAAAAACACCGTAAGCGTATTGGGCAAAATAACCGGCAATGAAGAAAAAGCAGAAGAACTTAACAAAGACATGGATGAACGCATTGCCGCCGTGAAGGCAAAAATGCCGCAGGAAAGCAAGCGCATTGCCATATTGCACAGCACGGCGCAGAACGTAACGGTGCAGCTTGAAGGCAGCATTGCGGGCAGTACGGCACAGCTGCTGGGCTTTACCAATATCGCAGCAGGCAGCATGCCCTTGGAAAACAATTCTACGGCGGCGCCTTACAGTTTGGAAACACTCGTTGCCGCCAACCCCGATATTATTTACATTACCAGCATGGGCAAGCTGGAAACCGTGCAGGACGCCATGCTAAAAAGCATCAGCGCAAGCCCGGCCTGGCAAAGCCTGGCGGCAGTGCGCAGCGGGCATGTTTACTTTTTGCCGCAGGAGCTGTTTTTGTTAAGCCCCGGCATAAAATACCCGCAGGCGGCAGAATATATGGCTAAATTAGCTTATCCGGAAAATTTTGAATAGGATTTTTGGTTATGAATGCTGTAAACGAACATAAAAAATTTGGTATGGCAATAGAAAAATGGCGCGTTTTAATGCTTGCGGCATTTGCTGTTTTGGCGGCAGGCGGTTTTTTGTGCAGCGTGCTCAGCGGTGCGGTGGCAATACCGGTATCTGCCCTTGGCGATATTTTAAACGGCGGCGGGGATAATGCCAGCCGGCAGATTTTGCTGAACATACGCCTGCCAAGAGCCATTGTGGCAGCGCTTGTGGGCATGAACCTTGCCGTCAGCGGCGCGGTATTGCAGGCAGTAATGAAAAATCCTCTGGCAGACCCTCATATTATCGGCATTTCTTCCGGCGCGGGGCTGGCAGGCATTTTTGTTATAGTCCTGTTTCCGGCACTGGAATATTTAATTGTACCGACTGCGTTTTGCGGCGCCATGCTTGCCGCAGCCTGCATTTACATTCTAGCGTGGAAAAACGGCATCCGCCCGCTGCGTATTGTGCTGGCAGGCGTTGCCGTATCAAGCTTTCTTGGCGCTGGCATTTCGGCCATACTTGTGCTTTACAGCGACAGGGTACACGGCGCACTGATGTGGATGGTAGGCGGCCTTGCGGCACGCTCCTGGCCCCATGTTGAAATTATACTGCCCTATGCTGTTATTGGGTTTATACTTGCGGTTTGCGGGGCGCGCTATTTAAACATTTTGCAGCTTGGCGATGACGTAGCCAAAGGGCTTGGCGTAAATGTTGAGCTTGTGCGGCTTGTTTTTACGGCTATCGGCGCGCTGCTTGCGGCAAGCGCAGTTTCTGTTGCCGGGCTGCTCGGGTTTGTGGGGCTTATTGTTCCGCATACGGTGCGGCTTTTAACAGGCTCGGACTACCGCTTTTTAATTCCGTCGTCTGCGCTTTTGGGCATAGCAGTTGTAACCTACAGCGATACGCTGGCCCGTGTGGCTTTTGCACCGCTTGAACTGCCGGTGGGCATTTTTATGGCGGCGCTCGGCGCACCTTTCTTCTTGTTTTTACTGAGAAAGGAGTTGTAAAATGGCTTCTGTTTCGGTACAAAATTTAAGCATTGCCATAGGCAAAAACACTATTTTGCAAAATATTAATATAAACTTCCGCGAAGGAAAACGCACTGCCATCATAGGCCCCAACGGCTGCGGCAAATCTACGCTTTTGCGGGCGGTGGCAGGGTTAAACCGCAATTACAGCGGCAAAGTGCTGTTAAACGGCGCCGATATGAAAAATATGCCGCGGCGCAAAATTGCGGAAATGCTTGCCATTTTGCCGCAGGGCGTAACGGCTCCGGCCGATTTAACGGTGCGCGAGCTTGTTGCCTGCGGGCGTTTTCCGTACCGCTCGCTTTTTAAGCGTGAAGGCAAAAATGATGCGGAAATTATTGAAACCGCCATGCAGAAAACGCATATTGCGCATCTTGCCGGGCGTTTTGTGGCAACGCTTTCCGGCGGTGAACGCCAGCGTGCGTGGATTGCCATGGCACTGGCACAGCAGCCGCAGATTCTTTTGCTTGACGAACCTACAACTTACCTTGATATTGCGCATCAGCTGGAAATTATGCAGATTATTACTGAACTTAACGCGCAGGAAAACATGACGGTTATTATGGTAATACACGATATAAACCACGCCCGGCTTTATGCGGATGACGTTGTTATAATAAAAAACAAGGGCGTTTTTGCAGGCGGCTGCCCGGCAGAAATAATTACTCCGCCCAATCTGGCGGAAGTTTTTGGCGTTGAAGCCGCAGTATACAAAAACGGTGCGCAGGATGAAGTAATTTTTCCTTTTGCATTAAGGAACAAATAATATGATAGAAATTATTAATTTAAAAAAGCAATTTAAAATAAAAGGCAAAAACGGCGGCAAAACGGTTAAAACAGCCATAGATAATTTAAGCCTTGCAATAAATGACGGAGAAATTTTTGGCCTTTTGGGCCCTAACGGGGCAGGCAAAACAACGCTTGTAAGCATGCTGGCAATGCTTATGCGCCCCTGCGGCGGCGAGATTTTATATGACGGCAAAAACGCTTTTGCCAACGAAACCTTTGTAAAATCGCAAATAGGCGTGGTGCCGCAGCACATTAATTTTGACCAGGATTTAACCGTATGGGAAAACATGGAGCTGCACGGGCGTCTGCACCATCTGCCCGAAAAAGAGCGCCATGCCCGCATAGATGAACTGCTGGAGTATGTTGGCTTGCAGGAGCGGCGCAGAGAAAGCATAAAGGCGCTTTCAGGCGGAATGAAGCGCCGCCTTTTGATAGTGCGCGCGTTAATACACCGCCCGAAAGTGCTGTTTCTGGACGAGCCTACCGTTGCGCTTGACCCGCAGGTACGCCGCCGCATATGGGATTTAATACGTACCCTGCACCGCGAAGGCGTAACCGTTGTGCTTACAACCCATTATATTGAAGAAGCCGAAAATTTATGCGGCAGGGTTGCCGTTATAAACGACGGCAGGCTGGTAAAAACAGGCAGCCCCACGGAACTTTGCAGGCAGCTTGGAAGCTTTACAGCCGAATGGGACGCAGACGGCGCAAGGCAGTACCGCTTTTTTGCGCAGCGCAGCGAAGCGGCGGCCTTTGCGGCAGAGCTTGACAGCGCCGCCTTTATACGCCGCACCAATCTGGAAGATGTATTTATAGAACTGACGGGAAGGGCAATAAAATGATACAGGATATAGCAACGGTATTTTGGCGCGACTGGATTGTGCTGCGCCACAGACTGTTAAAATTTATCTTAAGCCGCATGGTTGCGCCGGTGCTTTATATGGTGGCTTTCGGCTGGGGCCTTGCCCGCAGCGTTAACACGGGCGGCGGTTCATATCTCGATTTTATCGTGCCGGGCATTTTGGCGTTAAATTCCATGAACATTGCCTTTAACAGCCTTACACCGCTGTGCACGGAAAGGGTATACCATAAATCGCTTGAAGAATACCTGCTGGCGCCTATTTCCGCCTCCGGGTTTATAATTGGCAAAATTTTGGCGGCAGTGCTGCGCGGGCTTATTTCGTCGTCAATTATTGTGGTGCTGGCATGGATTTTTGGCGCAAAACTTGCCCTTACGCCTTTGTTTATAGCAGTTTTGGCGTTAAACTGCGTAATTTTTGCCGAAGCAGGTTTTTGCGCAGCCCTTATAGTACGTAATTTTGAAGACATGGCGCGCTTTAACACATACCTGCTTTTGCCGATGTCTTTTTTATGCGGCACATTTTTTAAAACCGACAGGCTGCCGCACGCCGCAGCGTTTGTTATAGAGCTTTTGCCCTTAACGCACGCCAGCAGCCTTTTGCGTGCCATTAACAGCGGCGCGCCCTTCAGCATAACTTCGGCGGCAATACTGCTTGTTTATGCGGTGCTGCTTTTTGGCGCCTGCCACTATATTTATAAAAGCTTAAAAAACCAATAAAAAATAAACCCCGTACACATACGGCAAATAAATTGCTGCTTTATGTATGCGGGGTTAAATTTTTTATAAACTAAACGGCAGGCTTGGCAAGAACCTTAACCGGGTTCCAGCGTTCGCTTCTGTAATACCAGTATAGGCAGGCCACGGTAAACACCCACGTAATGGGGTATACCCATGCCACGCCGTCCGCAGTGGGGTTAAAATACATAATTAATTTTAATACGCCAATGCGGATAACGCACATATTTACAAGAATAATAAACATCGCCGGCAAAGTGCTGCCGCTGCCGCGGATTGACGAAGCGAGCACCTCGAGGAAAACATATAAAAAGTAAAACGGCATAATAACAAAAGCAATGCTGCTGCCGATAGCGATAACATCGGCGTCATCAGTAAACAGGCCAAAAGCAAAATCTGCAAAAAACAGCACCAGACTGATGCTTACTGCAGTAACAGCAAGGCCGAAATAAATGGAAATGGCAGTTCCGCGTTTGCTGCGCATAATTTTGCCAACGCCCACGTTTTGGCTGATAAAGGTGGAGCAGGCCTGCCCAAGTGCCATAATGGGCAGGTAAATAACGTTTTCTACCTTAAAGTAGGCTGCATAAGCCGCAATGCTGTTTACGCCCAGCCCATTAATATTGGTTTGCACAACAATGTTCGAAAGCGTAATTACAATAGTTTGAATGGCTGCCGGTATGCCAATGCGGAAAATCTCCCGCGCCAGCGGCAAATCAAGGGTAATCTTTTTAAAACGCAGGCAGTAGCGCGCGTCCATATTATATAAATGGTAAATTACAAGCCCTGCCGCCAGCGTCTGCGAAACAACCGTTGCCATGGCAGAACCTGAAATACCAAAGTTCCAGTAATATACAAACAAAAAATTGCCTATAACATTGGCTATGCCGCCTATAAGCTGATAAATCATCGGCGAAAGCGAATTGCCCAAAGCCCTTAAAATGCCGCTGCCAACGTTATAACTCACAATGGAAAACGGGCTCAGCATAAACAGGCGGATGTAAACAATGCCCCAGTGCATAATTTCGGGCGGAGTGTTCATCAGCTCTAAAACCGTTGGCGCAAATATTATGCCCAGTATGGTAAACACAATAGAAAATATTATGGTAAGCCCCGCCGTGCAGTGAACAACGCGGCTGAGATTTTCAAACTCGCCGCGGGCAAATTCGCGTGCGGCTATAACGCCTATGCCAACGGAAAGACCGATAAAAAAGCCCAGTATAATGATGATTATAAAAGAGCTGGCGCCTACCGCGGCGGCCGCATCCTTGCCCAAAACACGCCCGACGAAAATTAAATCGACCGTGCTGTAAAGCTGCTGAATTAAACTGCCCGCAAAAAGCGGCAGCGAAAACCAAAACAGCTGCCTGCCGATAGGCCCGTGCGTTAAATCCTTGGTTTTATTTTTAGTACTGGTTAAAGCAGGCATTATTTAGCTCCTGTAAAATAAAAATTGCTGCCCAAAAACAGCCGCTACCGTTAGTGTAGCCATAAACAACAGGCTTGTCAATACTATACATGGTATGGCAGCAGTGTAAAATAAATTTAACAACAAAGCTGTTTTGATATAAAAATGCAAATAGCTTTGCATAAATTTTCAAACAAAAATTTTTAAAAACCGCTTGCGTATGGTATAATAAAAGTGTAAAATCTCGCTGGGGGGAACTGCGCTTCGCGCAGAAATAAAAAAGAGAACCTGACGAGTAATTTCCTCCTCCACGTAACAACGGGGGAGGTATTTTTATGAAAAAGAATTTACGCTCTAAAATTTTGTTGTGCGTTTTGGCAGGTGGCGTGCTGGCGGCAAATACGGCGCTGGCGGCGGAGTATACGGAAACGATTAGCGGCGATAATGATACAAGCTATAGTGAAATAAAAGAACAAAGTGGAAATGATTATACATATAATTTTAGTGATGGTGACAGTTTGAATCTCAATAATGTTCAAAATGGTGTTGTAATAACTCCAAACAGCAATGTAGATTCTATAACTATAAATGGTAAGCTTGATATTAATTTAACTGGTGATAAAGCAAATACGCATACATCAGTAAGTGGTATATGTGCTGACTACAATACGGATGGGAAATTTATTGATTATAGAGATGGCGGAAATATTACGTTAAATGTAGAAAGCGATACAGCATATTTTGCTGGTGGCGTGTTGCTTGCAGGGACGAATGATGAAATTAAAATAGGTGATAGCAATATTTCAGTATCATTATTTTCTAATGATACTTATGGTATAACTGCTGTTGGTATACAGGCACTATATGAAGGTACTAAAGTAGAAACAGATAATATTAATATAAATGTAAGTACAAATGCTACAAATATTAAAGATTATTATAACGAGGCTGTAGGTATTTATATTCAGGATGGTGCTACTTATACTGCAAACGGCGATACTAACATAAAGGCTGTTTCTAATGGATATGGAGAGTTAACAGCTTATGGCGTATTAACTTTTGGTTCTTCTGAAATTAATCTTGGAAATGTCGATATTTATGCTGAAGCCGTTAAAAATGAAAAAAATGACTCTTATGCTTACGGTATTTATGCTTATAATGATAGCGTAGTAAATATGGATGGCGGGAAAATTTCTGTTAGAACAAATGAAACAAATGATGAAGCATATTCTATTTACACACGCGATGATGGAGAAGTATATATTAATAAAAATGGAAACAACAATGTTGTAATTAATGGTAATGTAAATAATGACGGTGGATTAGTTTATTTAAACCTTGATACAGATAAATCGGTATTAAATGGTGCGGTTCAAACAAGTAGCGGTGAAATTACGCTTAATTTAAAGAATAATGCAACGTGGAATGTTGGAAGTAATTATAATTCCAGTATAACAAATCTTGATATGAACGGCGGTATTATTAATCAAAATACTAGTAAATATATTGATATTGAAAATTATTCCGGCAGCGGCGATATTAATTTCACGGCGGAAAATACTGATAACGATGGCGTTTTAGATTTTGCTAATACCGGTGATGTAACTATTGAAAGTGCAGAAGCAGGGTCTTCTGTTAATTTAGGCGTAATTAATAACACCATTAACACGCTCGATAGTGAAAAAGCAGAAGAAAATTTAAATGCTATTGCACAAAAACTTACTTATAAAGGTAATAACCTCAGCGGTAAAGTAACTGTAAAAGAAGGGCTTATTACTCCGGAAGCAAGCGGTGATTTAATGTTTGATAGTAATGACCGTGGTTATGTAACCAATATTACAGGTGGCAACAGAACAACTCAAAACATGGATGCAATGAAAAATCTTGCCGCAACGGCGATTGTTGCCTGGCGGCAGGAGGACAGCACCTTAAGCCAGCGCCTTGGCGAGTTGCGCGAGAGCGATGGCGGGCAGGGAATTTGGGTGCGTATGAGCCGCGGCGAATTTGAATACGACGGCGAATACAAAAACCAGTATAACTTCTTCCAGATGGGTTACGACTGGGCGGCAGGCAGCTGGCATTACGGCGCGGCAGTAAGCCATAACGATGGGCAGACAACCTACACCCATGGCGACGGCGAAAACCGCAGCACATCTTTAAGCCTGTACGGTACCTGGCTGGGCGATAAAGGTCATTATGCCGATATCGTACTTAAACAGGGCAGGTTAAGCAACGATTTTGACATCTACACCGAAGCAGGGCACACCAGCGGAGACTATGACGCCTGGGGCACCAGCTTAAGCGGCGAATACGGCATGAAAGTAGACCTTGACGGCGGCTGGTATGTAACACCGCAGGCACAGCTTACCTTAATGCGCATCGGCGGCGAAGATTACACCACCAACAACGGCATCAAAGTTAATCAGGACAGCCTTGAAAGCGCAGTAGGGCGCGTAGGATTTGAAGTAGGCAAACGCATCAGCGACAGCGGCAGCATTTACGCCAAAGCAAGCCTGCTGCACGATTTTGCAGGCAGCGCCGATACTTATTTAAGCCATAAAGGTTTAACAAACAGTTATCATCAGGATATTGGCGACACCTGGTGCAAAGCGGGAATTGGCTTTAACTACAAAACAAGCGAAAACAGCTATGTATATGCCGATGTAGTAAAAACCTTCGGCGGCGATGTTGAAACACCGTGGCAGTGGAATGCCGGTATGCGCTGGACGTTCTAAATAACAAACAAAGCGCGTTTCCGTAAATTCGGAAGCGCGCTTTTAGTATCTTTACAGTTTTATATTTTTCAGTTACAATATGCAGGCAAATGTGCTGCCATAACGGTAGGCGGTTAGCCCTCTGCGGAGGGACTGTGACCCTTCGATGATATAGAAATCCGGCTTGAGCCGGAAATACTATGAAGGAGGGGATAGCGTGGATATTTTAGCATTGTTAATAACCTTTACTGGTTATACGATAGCTGTATTTTCCCTGGGCTATACCCTTGGGAAAGATATTGCCCGCAAAAACAAGTAAACCGCCACAGCCCTTCAATTGTGACGGTTTACTTTAAACTATAAGCAATATTTTGGGCTAACCGTCTATCGGCAGCCTTTTGTGTTTCTATTGTTATTATAACAAACATAGCGCAAAAGTCAAATAAAGCGTTAAGTGATTTGATTTTGCGCAGTAAACAATTTTTTACAGCCCGCTGTCCAAAAAGGCGCGCAGCTCTTTTTCTTTCATGCCGCCGATATGCGATTTGGTAATGGTGCCGTACTTGTCAACAATGTAGGAGGCCGGTATGCCCTGTAAGCCGTAGGCTTTAACAATGGCGTTTTTGTCGCCCCAGTACATTGGGTAGGCAAAGCCGCTTTCGCCTGCATATTTTTCGTAATCGCTGCGCGAATCATCAATGCTTACGGCAAAAAACTCAATTTTATCTTTGTAATCCGGGTAAATTTTGTTCATTTCGGGCATTTCCTGCATGCAGGGGCCGCACCAGGTTGCCCAGAAGTTTACAAACACTGTTTTGCCGCGCAGAGAAGAAAGTTTTACTTTTGTGCCGTCCATGGCGGTTACGGTAATATCCGGCGCTTCGGTGTTAACTGATTGTGCGGCGGCTTCGTTAATGTTGCCTGCCTGGTAATGCGTCCACACAAGTGCTGCGCCAATGCCTACAACGGCTGCGGCAGCGGTAATGAGCAAGAATTTTTTTAAAGTAAACATTTAACCACTCCTAAAATTTAGTTTTAAAATTTATAGCCCCTTCCGGGCAGATTTTTTTACATTCGCCGCAGTTGATGCACTCGCGGTCATTTACTTTTTGGCAGTCCATTTTGCAGAAACGCACGCAGGCGTTGCAGCCTGTGCATTTTGCTTTATCTACCGTAATGCCAAAGGCAGAAAGTTTGTTAAACAGGCCGTACCATGCGCCGAGCGGGCATAAAAAGCGGCAGAACGGGCGGTAAATAAATACGCACGCGCCCAAAATTACAAGCATTAATAAAAACTTCCAGCCAAACAAAAGCCCAATGCCGTCACGCAGGTTTGCGTTCAGCGCCAACAGCGGCAGCCCTGCTTCCAGTGTGCCTGCGGGGCAGATGTATTTGCAGAACGCCGGTGCGCCTACGCCGTCCTGCCACCAGAAGTATACCGGCAAGAGAAGCACAAAGATAACGGCAACGGCATATTTAAGCAGGCTCAGCTTTTGCGTAAAGGCGTTTTTGTGCAGCTTGGGCGAGGGGATTTTATATAACAAATCCTGCACCAGCCCGAAGGGGCACAGCCAGCCGCAGATAACGCGCCCTAAGCACAGCGCAAATAAAAGCAGAAGCCCCACAACATAAAACGGAAACTTTAACGCCGTACCCGCAAGGGTGCTTTGCAGCGAGCCTATGGGGCAGGCCCCCAGCGCGCCGGGGCACGAATAGCAGTTTAATACCGGCACGCATACGCTTTTGGGCTGCGCCTGCCAGATACGCCCGGTGATAAAGCCCGGCAGGTTGGCGTTATGCAAAAGCGCCGATAAAAGTTGAACAACGCCGCGCCTAACCAATGCCGATGCACTCCAGGCAGATTAAGATTGCTTTGTTCAGCACTTCCATATATTCTTTTTGGTAAATGCCGGCCGCTAAAAACGCAGCGGCAAGCAGCCACAAAAATATTTTCATTTCATCACCGCTATTATTATACAATAGCCTGCGCATACAGTACAAGGCGCGCGGCCAAAGAAAATATTAAAAATGCCGCGGCAATACGCGCCGCATAACTTATTGAAATGCCCGGCACGTTGTAGTATAATAATTAAATGTATTATGGTAAATTACCAGTTAAGTTTTTAGGAGGAATCAGTTATGTCCGGACATTCTAAATGGGCTAATATCAAACACAAAAAAGGCAAAGCCGATGCTGCGCGCGGTAAAATTACCACCAAAATCGGCAGAGAAATTACCATTGCTGTGCAGATGGGAGGCCCTGACCCTACCGGCAATATGAGATTAAAACTGGCACTCAGCAAAGCTAAGGCCAACAATATACCGAAAGACAACATTCAGCGTGCCATTAAAAAAGGACAGGGCGCTGCCGAAGGCGGCAACTACGAAGAAATTACTTACGAAGGCTACGGCCCGGCAGGCGTTGCCGTTATGGTATCCACCCTTACCAACAACCGCAACCGCACCGCTGCCGATGTGCGCCACGTATTCAGTAAATCCGGCGGTAACATGGGTGAAACCGGCTGCGTAAACTGGATGTTTAAACGCAAAGGCGTATTTACTATCGACGGCGAGGAAAACGAAAGCCTGACCGAAGATGATTTGATGATGATTGCCCTTGACGCTGGCGCCGAGGACGTTAAGAGCGAAGAAGGCGGCTTTGAAATCATTACCCAGCCGGAAGATTTTGACGCTGTTGAAAAAGCGCTTGCCGACAACAACGTTGAAGTTGCCATGGCGGAAATCACCATGATTCCGGATACTATGGCAGAGCTTGACGAAGAAGGCGTTGCAAAAGTGCAGAAAATGCTTGATTTGCTGGATGACCTTGATGACGTGCAGGATGTATACACCAACGCAGACCTGCCGGATGATGATGAAGAATAATTGATTTTTTAGGGGGCAGGCTTAAAAGGCCTGCCTGCTTTATATAAGACGGGAGTTTTGTTATGCTGGCAATCGGAATTGACCCGGGCACGGCAATCTGCGGCTTTGGGCTGGTTGAAATGATTGGCAACAGGCTGCGGCCGGTGCATTACGGCGCAGTGTTTACGGATAAAAATATGCTGCCGGAGATGCGGCTAAAAAAGATTTACGACGGGCTTACGGAGCTGATAGACACCTATCACCCGGATATTATGAGCGTGGAGCAGCTCTTTTTTAACCGCAACGTAACAACGGCTATCAGCGTAGGGCAGGCGCGCGGAGTTGTGCTTTTAACGGCTGCCAACCGCGGGCTGCCTGTTATGGAATTTACGCCGATACAGGTTAAACAGGCCGTTGTAGGCTTTGGCAGCGCCAATAAAGAACAGGTGCAGTTTATGGTGCAGCATCTTTTAAACCTGCGCGAAAAACCCAAACCTGACGACGTTGCCGACGCGCTGGCGATTGCCGTTTGCGGGCTGCATACGGCGGCAACAAGAAGATGGACGGAGTTAAAGTAAATGATTGGTTCAATAAAAGGCAAAGTTGCAGAACTGGCAAATGAATATTGTTTAATAGAAACGCCCGGCGGGGTAGGCTACCGCGTGTTTATGCCTTCGGCCAATCTGGCGGCGCTTTCCCTTGGCAGCGAGGTGCGCGTGCATACTTATACTTCCGTGCGCGAGGACGCCATTTTGCTGTTCGGGTTTCTGCAAAAGCAGTATTACGATTTATTCGTGCTGTTAATAGCAGTCAGCGGCGTCGGGCCTAAAGTGGCGCTGGGCATTTTATCGGCTGTAAAGCCGGATGATTTTTATATGGCGGTGCAGAACCGTGACATGAAAGCGCTGACCAAGCTGCCCGGCATAGGCAAAAAAACGGCTGAAAGGCTGCTTTTGGAGCTGAAGGATAAAATTTCCGGCGGGGATGAAATTATTGATACGGTATTTTACCCGCAGGGCGGCGATGTGCCCGAAACGGCAGTGGGCGAAGCCATTGAGGCTTTGCAGGCGCTTGGTTACATCAACGGCGAGATTGTACCGGCGCTGAAAACCGTTGAAGGCTACGAAAAAATGCCGTGCGAAGAAATTATTAAACATGTGCTTAAGGTATTTGCCGGGAGGAAATAATGAACGAGCAGGAAAGAATTATTACCGGCAGGGAACAGGATGCCGACGGCTGGCAGTACAGCCTGCGTCCGCGCCGTCTTGCCGAATATATCGGGCAAAACCAGGTAAAACAGAATATGCAGGTTTTTATAAAGGCGGCGGCAGAGCGCGGCGAAGCGCTTGACCATGTGCTTTTGTTCGGGCCTCCGGGCCTTGGCAAAACCACGCTTGCCAACATTATTGCCAACGAGCTTAACGTAAATATCCGCATAACAAGCGGCCCGGCTATTGAGCGTCAGGGCGACCTGGCGGCGATACTGACGAACCTTGGCGAAAACGACGTGCTATTTATCGACGAAATTCACCGCCTTTCCAAAACGGTAGAAGAAATTTTGTATTCTGCCATGGAGGATTTTGCGCTGGATATTATTATCGGCAAAGGGCCGAGCGCGCGCAGTGTACGCCTTGATTTGCCGAAGTTTACGCTTATTGGCGCAACTACCCGCCTTGGCGCTATTGCTGCGCCGCTGCGCGACCGCTTTGGCGTGCAGTGCCGTTTGGAGTTTTATAAACCTGATGAATTATGCTTTATTATAGAGCGCGCTGCGGAAATTTTGGGCGTAGCCATTGAACGTGAAGGCGCGCAGGCCATTGCAAGACGCAGCCGCGGCACGCCGCGTGTTGCCAACCGCCTGTTAAAGCGCGTGCGCGATTTTGCGCAGGTTGCCGGGGCGCAGAGCATTACGGAGCAGGTGGCGGACGAAGCCCTGTCGCGCCTTGAAGTTGACAAGTACGGGCTTGACCGCAACGACCGCCGCATTTTACAGACCATTGTAAAAACCTTTGGCGGCGGGCCGGTGGGCATAGAAACCATTGCGGCCGCCGTAAGCGAAGAAAGCGATACTATCGAAGACGTTATCGAACCGTACCTTATGCAGCTGGGGCTTATTCAGCGTACTCCGCGTGGACGCATAGCCACACGCGAAACATACAGGTATCTTGGTGTGCCTTATCAGAAGGAGGGGCGCTGATATGAAACTTTTGCTTCATGCCTGCTGCGGGCCGTGTGCCTGTTATCCAACCGAAAAGCTGGCAGCAGACGGCATTGATTTTGACATTATCTTTTTTAATCCAAACATTCATCCTTATAAGGAGTTTAAACGCCGCATAGCCGCCCTGCGCGAACTGTGCGAAAAGAAAAAATACCGTTTAACGGTTGATAAAAGCTATCCTCTGGAAGAATGTATGCGCGGCATGCTTGATGAACCCGGATGCCGCTGCATTTACTGCTACCGTACGCGTATGCGCTATGCAGCCAAATACGCTAAGGAAAACGGCTATGATGCTTTCAGCACAACGCTGCTTGTAAGCCCATACCAGAAGCACGAGCTTATAAAAAAACTGGCAGAGGAAGCTGCTGCGGAATTTGACATTCCGTTTTATTATGAAGATTTCCGCGAGGGTTACCAGCGCGGCGTAGATATAAGCCTTGAGCTTGAGCTTTACCGCCAGCCGTACTGCGGCTGCGTGTTCAGCGAACGTGACCGTTACGAGAAGAAGCCTAAAAAGAAAGATTAACGCAAGGAGGCAGCCGATGAGAATTTTATATGCCGCTCTGCTGTTTATGATGATGCTGGTGGGAGCACCTGCGGCGCTGGCTGCACCTCAAATTTCCGTAGGGCTTGTGACGGGGCAGTTTACTGCCGAACTGGCAAGTGAAACCGATTTTACAGCGCAGACGGTTGTTAACGGCAGTGTGCGCAAAGAGTTTTTGTTTAAAGCGGGCAGTTATTATTTTAATGCCGCAAACGGCAGCGTTAATGCCGACGGGCAGGAGTTTGGCAACGTTGTGCTGCGCATTAAGGCAGACGGCGTAAACCCTGTAAAAGTAAACAAAAAAACTTACCGCGGCAATATAGAAGTTATGCTTGAGCCGGACCGCAAAAACCTTATAGTGCGCAACGTGCTGCCTGTTGATGAATATCTTTACAGCGTGGTGGGGCGCACTGTGCCGGTGTATTTCCCGGATGAAGCTATTAAGGCGCAGGCCGTTGCCATGCGCAGCTATGCCCTGTGGCTTGCGGAAAACAACAATTATTACTATGACGTGCGTGCCGGTGAAAAAGATTATGTTTACAGCGGCACGGATATGGAAAAACGCGATATTAACAAACTGATTGACAGTACGCGCGGTGAAGTGGTGCTTTACGGCGGCAGGCCCGCCATGGCACTTTATACGGAGTCGAGCGGCGGTTATACGGAAGACAGCGCCGATGTTTACGGCGAAGTTTTCCCCAAGCCTTATTTAAAAAGCGTAAAAGATTATGACTCCGACGCGCCGGATTATAAATGGGAGCGTTCTTTTGACGCCCAGAATATTTCTTCCGGTTTGCTGCGCGGCGGGTATGATATAGGCCAGATTGAAAGCATACGCCTTTCGCCGGAAAAACCGGGCGCATCCGACAGGACGGATACAGGGCGCGTAGTAAGCGCGGGCTTTGCGGGCAGCAAGGGCAACATTGTTGTGCCTGCCGCCGTGGTACGCGAGCTTTTTTCGCTGCCAAGCACATTGTTTGAAATTGAAGTTACAAGGCCCATACCCAAACAGCTTGATGTACCTATCGAAAATTATTACGGCATGGAAATTGGCCGCAAAGAAATAGAAATAGAGCTGAAGGATAAGGAGAAAAGCGAAAACGGCATTGCCGGAAGCATTAAACTTATCAGCGGCGTTGACGGGGAAAAAGTTATTTTTAAAGGGCGCGGCAGCGGCAGCGGGCTTGGCTTAAGCCTGTGGGGAGCGCGCCAGCTTGCCAATGACGAAGGCAATACGCCCGGATATTATAAAAATATTTTGCGTTATTATTACAGAAATACAGTTGTAACAAAAATTTATTGAAAAGTGTGGAGAAAAAATGCAAGTAAGCGATTTTAATTATGATTTGCCGCAGGAACTGATTGCGCAGACGCCTATGGAACCGCGTGACCATTCCAGATTGCTGGTTGTTGATAAGGAAACAGGCAAAATGGAACACCGCCATTTTTACGATTTGCCCAATTACCTGCGCCCTGATGATTTACTGGTGTTTAACGATACCAGAGTTATTCCTGCGCGTTTGCACGGCGTGAAAGATACCGGTGCCAAAGCCGAAGTATTTTTGCTGACGCGCCTTAACGCAACCGACTGGGAAGTTTTGGTAAAACCGGGCCGCCGCCTGCGTACCGGCGCGGTAATAAATTTCAGCGATGATTTAAGCTGCGAAATACTTGACAACACCGAATTTGGCGGACGCATTGCCCGTTTTAAATTTGAAGGCGTGTTTGAAGAAATTTTGGACAGGCTTGGCGAAACGCCGCTGCCGCCGTATATTACCGAGCAGCTTGAAGACAAGGAGCGTTACCAGACCGTTTACAGCCGCGATAAGGGCAGTGCCGCAGCGCCTACTGCCGGGCTGCACTTTACCAAAGAACTTTTGCAGAAAGTAAAAGACATGGGCTGCGAAGAAGTGTTCGTAACGCTTAATATCGGCCTTGGTACTTTCCGCCCCGTAAGCGTGGAAAATATCGAAGACCATGTTATGCATAAAGAATTTTACACCATTACGCCCGAAGCGGCAGATGCCATTAACAAGGCCAAAGCCGCGGGCAGGCGTATTGTTTCGGTAGGCACAACGGCTGTGCGTACGCTGGAAGCCGCCGCAACCGCCGGCAACGGCATTATTAAACCGGGCGCAGCCTGGACTGATATTTTTATTTACCCCGGTTACAAATTTAAAATGATAGATGCGCTTGTAACCAACTTCCATCTGCCGCAGAGCACGCTTTTAATGCTTGTTTCCACGCTTTCGACGCGCGAAATTATGCTTAAAACCTACGAAGAAGCAGTAAAACAGAAATACCGCTTCTTCTCCTTCGGCGATGCCATGTTCATTACCGATAATTTATAAAAGCGGAGGTAAATAATGCACGCTGTTACTTACGAACTTATTAAAGAATGCAGCCGCAGCGGTGCGCGGCTTGGCCGCCTGCACACGCCGCACGGTACATTTGAAACGCCGATGTTTATGCCGGTCGGCACGCAGGCAACAGTAAAAACCCTGTCGCCGGAAGAATTGTACGACATGGGCAGCCAGGTAATACTTTCCAACACTTACCATTTGTTTTTGCGCCCCGGGCATGAGCTTGTAAAAAAAGCCGGCGGGCTGCACAAATTTATGAACTATAAACGCGGCATGCTGACGGACAGCGGCGGTTTTCAGGTGTTCAGCCTCGGCGCAATGCGCAAAATAAAGGAAGAAGGCGTAACCTTCCGCTCGCATATTGATGGCAGCAGGCAGTTCCTTTCGCCGGAAATAGCCACGCAGGTGCAGGAAGCGCTGGGCGCGGATATAGCCATGGCCTTTGATGAGTGCATTCCTTATCCGGCTGATTACGATTATGCCAAACAGTCAACGGAACGTACCACGCGCTGGGCAAAACGCTGCCTTGAAGCACATACGCGCGAGGACCAGTCGCTTTTCGGCATTGTGCAGGGCGGCATGTATAAGGATTTACGCAAGATGAGCGCCGATAGCCTCACTGATATGGATTTTGCAGGCTATGGCATCGGCGGTTTAAGCGTTGGCGAACCCAAACCGATGATGTATGATATTTTAGGCGAAACAACGCAGCACCTGCCCAAAAACAAAGCCCGTTATTTAATGGGCGTAGGCACGGCGGACTGCATTATTGAAGGCGTAAATCTGGGCGTTGATATGTTCGACTGCGTGTTCCCGACAAGGGTAGCGCGCAACGGCACGGCCATGGTGCCGGAGGGACGCCTTGTAGTGCGCAATAAAACCTATGCCGAAGATTTCCGCCCGATTGACGAGCGCTGCGGCTGCTACACCTGCCGCAACTTTTCGCGCGCGTATATCAGGCATCTGTTTAAAGCGGAAGAACTTTTTGCCCTGCGTCTGTTAACCATTCATAATTTATATTTCCTGCTTGACCTTGCAAGGCAAATCAGGCAGGCTATTGCCGAGGACCGTTTCCCGGAATTCCGCGAAGCGTACCTAGCGAATTACCGCGGGTAAAAAGTAGAACTTGCTATTTTTGTGTAAATAAATTAGAATAAGAGATATAAGTAAAAAAGGTTTAGGAGGTAAGTCCATGCAAGGTTTTGATCTGGTGAACTTTTTTAGCGGTGTTTGGCCTTTTCTTATTTTGGCGTTTATCTTTTGGTGGATGATTGACAGACCGCATAAAAAAGAAGAAAAGAAAAGACAGCGCATGCTTGAATCTTTGAAGAAAGGGGACAAAGTTGTCACTGTCGGCGGCATGTATGGCACTATTACCCGTCTGAGCGAAAAGAAAGTCGTTCTTAAAGTTTGTGAAAACGTGGAAGTTGAATTCCTGCGCACGGCAATCAGCGCCTATCAGGACCCTGCCAAACAGGAAATGGCCGAAAAGTAATAATGGATAAAAATCAATTGCGCAAAGAGCTCAAATCTTTGCGCAATCGGCTTTCTAAGGAAGAAGTGGCCGCAAAAAGCAGCAGTATATGCCGTAAAATTCTGGGTACTGCGGCATACCGCAATGCCGGAACTGTATTTGCCTATCTTGCCTTCGGCAATGAAGTGAATATCGACGGCGTTATTTCGCAGGCGCTTAATGATGGCAAAACGGTGTGCGTTCCTGTTGTAACGGGCCCTCATTCCATGCAGGCCGTAAAATTAGACAGTTTAAACTGCATTAAAGAAGGCGCGTACGGCATCCGTATTCCGCAGGGCGAACCGCATGCCGTTAATCCTTCCGGCATCGGCCTTGTGCTTGTACCGGGCCTTGGCTTTGATTTAAAAGGCGGGCGCATGGGCATGGGCGCCGGTTATTACGACCGTTTTCTGCCGCAGTGCGCAAATGCGGTTAAAACAGGTATTACTTACGATATTTTGCTGCGCGGTAAAATAATCTGCGATGAGCATGATGTATTAATGGATTATATTATCACCGAATCGCAGGCAGCAAAATGCAGGTAATTTTTATAAAAAAATAAAGGGGGCAATAATTTTGAGATGGAATGAATTAGGAAAATTTCTGATCATCTCATTGGCCATTATCGGCGGTTTTATTATGTATATTAATCCGCTGGCTAATTCCATCAAGCAGGGCCTCGACCTTCAGGGCGGCACGCATGTTGTGCTGCAGGCGGTAGAAACACCGGAAGCGAAGATTGACGACGATGCTTTGAACAGAACTGTAAAAATTATTGAAAGACGTGTAAACGAACTCGGTTTAACGGAGCCGGTTATCCAGCGTCAGGGCAAAGACCGCATTATTGTGGAGCTGCCCGGCATTAAAGACCCGGACCAGGCCATTAACATGCTTGGCCGTACGGCTATGCTGGAATTTAAGGACATTAACGGCACCACAGTTTTAACCGGCAAGGATTTGCGCGACGCGCGCGCCCAGATGACGGGCAGCGGCAGCCAGGCCGTTGTAGGGCTGGAGTTTACCGATGAAGGCGGCGCTAAATTTGCCGATTTGACTGCACGCAATATCGGCCGCCCGATTTCCATTCTGCTTGACGGCGAAGTGCTGACAAGCCCTGTTGTACAGGAAGCAATTACCGGCGGCAAAGCGCAGATTTCCGGCTCGCGCAACATGGAAGAAGCCGAACATCTGGCAATTTTGCTGCGCAGCGGTTCTTTGCCTGTTAAAATTGAAGTTATGGAAAACCGTACCGTTGGCCCGACTTTAGGCCAGGACTCCAAAGAAAAGAGCGTTGTGGCATTCTCCATTGCTATTATCGGCATTTTTGCCTTTATGCTGCTCTTTTACAGAATCCCGGGCGTTGTAGCGGATATTGCACTGCTTTTGTATGTAATGCTTCTGCTTTTAATTATGCGTTACCTTGATGCTACGCTTACCTTGCCTGGCATAGCGGGTATTATCCTTTCCATTGCCATGGCGATTGACGCCAACGTGCTTATTTTTGAGCATTTTAAAGAAGAAGTTGCAGCGGGCAAAACCCTGCGTTCTGCAATGGATAAAGGCTTCTCCCGTGCATTTGTAACCATTTTCGACTCCAACATTACTACCCTTATTGCGGCTGTAATTTTGTTCTACCTCGGCACCGGCCCAATCAGAGGCTTTGCCGTAACGCTGGGCCTTGGCGTTGTGCTGAGTATGTTTACCGCCATTACGGTAACCAAATTCTTAATGAACTTTTTGCTCGCCAGCAACCTTACCAAAAACGGCTTCCTTTACGGAGTTAAATATCCCAAAAAGGAGGCGGCTAAATAATGAGATTTCCTATTGTTAAGCATTTTAAATACTTTATGGGGTTAACCCTGCTGGTATTGTTTATCGGCGTAATTTCCATTTTTACGCGCGGCTTTAATATGGGCATTGATTTTACCGGCGGCAGTATTGTTGACCTTACTTTTGAAAACGAAGTTACCGTTTCACAGGTGCGCGATGTGCTTAGCCAGCATGGCATGGGCAACAGCATCATCCAGCTTGAAAACAGCACCAACAACGAAAAATCCAAAAGCGTGCTTATCCGTACCGGCCTTGTAGAAGATGATCAGCTTCGCGCCGCAGTAAGCGATATGCAGGGAGCTTTAGGAAACTATCAGATTAACCGTATGGAAAATATCGGCGCCACAATCGGCGAGGAACTGATTGAGCAGGCTGCTATGGCGGTTGTGCTTTCGTGGCTTTTGATGATTGTGTACATTACTTACCGCTTTGAATTTAACTTTGCGGTAGCGGCGGTAGCGGCACTCGTTATCGACGTTTTTGTAACCATCAGTTACTTCTCCTTCTTCCAGATGGAGCTTGATTCTTCGTTTGTTGCAGCACTTTTAACGGTTGTAGGTTTTTCCATCAACGGCACGGTTGTTATTTTCGACCGTATCCGTGAAAACCTTAAACTGCACCGCCGCAGCGAAGGGCTGGAGGAACTGGTTGAAACCAGTATCTGGCAGTGCATGACCCGTACCGTTTATACCGAATCTACCGCACTGTTTGCCGTATTGGTAATTTTCCTTTATGGCGGCGCAACCATTCATAACTTTATGTTTGCAATGCTGGTTGGCTTTGCAAGCGGCGGTTATACTTCCATTTGCCTTGCAGGCCCGATGTGGATTAAAATGCGCGAGCGCAAAAACAACAAACCAGCAGCGGCCAACTAAACTTAAATTTACACTAAAACAAAAATCCCCGGTACTTTGAGTATCGGGGATTTGTTTATAGCAGAGGTTATTTAAAATCTTCGTTTTCTAACCAGTAACCAACTTTTGTAAGTTCAGCAAGGCAGCCTTTAACAATTTTTCTTTGCTTGGTACTAATATAATAATATTCGTCTTTATCAGCGCTGACCACATAAATGGTTTTACCTATGTCTACACATATTATTTCTTTTATCATAATGTCAGCCTCCTTAACTGATAGTTGAATTTAAACTATTATATACTTGATTTTTTTATAAAGCAAATTTTAATTGTTTGACAAGATTTAATGGAAATTATAGAATTATTATACAAATATAATTAAGGGGTGGAGAATAATGGAAACACATTATTTTCAACGTTATCATTCAAAAGAAAATGTTGATACTGCAAATGCAATGCTGTTGTTATCGCGCTTGTATTTAAATTCGCCTAAATCGTTTTATGAGTTTCTTTATAATGTCATTGAAGATTCAGAAGTAAATTTGGAACTAAAACTTACGTTGCAGGAAAAGGCTGAAAGCAGTGTGCCAGATGCATCAATCATGCAGGAAAGTTTTAAAATAGTTATTGAAACAAAATTGCATAATAATTTTAGTATGAATCAGATAGAAAATCATTTAGAGAGTTTAAAAAATTTTAAACATAAGTTCCTTTTTACACTTGATCCAAAAGAATTATCGAATGATAAGATAAATCAAATAAAAGATATTTGTGAAAGTAAAAATGATAATATTCGTCATATACATATGACATTTAAAAAGTTAATTGAGAAAATAAAAAATGTTGTGGATGAACGTGATATTGATATGCAAAATATTATTGATGATTATGAGAGATACTGTTATGATAGTAATTTAATCCCGGATGATTGGAAACGTATGCGCTTGGTGTTATCAAGCGGAACTTTTGCACAGAATAAAAAATATGGAGTATATTATCATGGTCAAGAACGTGGATATTCCTCTCATACGTATATTGGATTATATAAAGAAAAATCTGTTAGGGCTATTGGTAAAATATCTGGTATTTTTGATGCTTGTGTAGTTGATAAAAATAATATTTGCGATTTTAAATCAATAAAGGGTTCTTTAGATGAAAAAATAAAAAGTAGAATAAAAAATGCTATAGAAGAAGCGCCTTATACTTTTGATAAACAGAATACCAGATTTTTTATTGTTGATGAATTTTATGATACTGATTTTAAAAAGATTACGCCGCGTGCACCTATGGGCAGCAGAATGTTTGACCTGGTAGATTAAATAAATAAAATTATGCCGGAAGGCAGTAAAATTGAAGAATTACCCGAAACAAGTAAAATTGCTGAACTTTTGAAAAATTGCACATGGGGATAAAAATATTGTTACGTGGGCGAATGGTTTATGCTGTAAGGTGATAGCAAAAACTGCGGCGGCTAAAATTAAAATATTTGTGTGCGAGAGGTCAGCTGCGCAGCCTGACCGGAATCGGAGGAGCCGCAGCTTTTTGCAGAGCCGCATCAGTATAAATTTTTCGCCTGATTTTTATCATTTATAAATGCATAAAAGAGAAAAAACAGAGAGCAAATTTTTGCTCTCTGTTTTTTGTAAATATTTTATTTGTTAATATTTCTTTCCACAATCACTGCGCCGTCAGCAGTTTCTGCCGGAAGCGGCGGGGTAATGTGCTCGTTAAGCTGTTTTTCTATTTGTACGGTTTGTTCCTGCAAAGCGCTTAAATCGTCGCGCAGGTCGTTAATTTGCTGCTGCTGGGCGCAAATCAGTGTAAAAAGTATCAGCATTAATATCAGGTAAAGCCAGGTACGTTTATTCTGCATAACTGCCACCTCACTATTATCAGTTAAAGTTTTTCTACTATTAGAATAACATTTTCGCTGCGGATATTCAAATATAATGTTAAAATTTTTTCGCAAAAAATATTGCCGGAGTATGATATAATAAGCAGGTAGAAGCCGGGCGCCCCTTTTGGGACGCTTTTTAAATAGAATTTTGACAGAAAAGAGGGATTATATGTTACCAAGTTTTAAAGATATGAAAGTGCCGGAGCAAATTATAGAAGCCTTGAAAAATATGGGCATTACCAAACCGATGCCGGTACAGGCGCAGGCAATACCTGCCCTTTACGCAGGGCGTGATGTTATTGCCCGTGCGCAGACGGGCACCGGCAAAACACTTGCCTTTCTGGTGCCGCTTGCACAGCGTATTGACGTTACCAAAAACTATGCGCAGGCGCTTATTGTAACGCCGACGCGCGAACTTGCCCAGCAGATTGCCGCAGAGTTTAAGCGTTTAACAGGCAAGGAAAGTGCGGTTAAAGTGCTTGCCGTTACCGGCGGGCGCGATTTTGAACTGCAAAAACATAAACTCGAAAATACCTGCCATGTGCTTATCGGTACGCCGGGCAGGCTTTTGGACCATATCCGCAAGGGTAATGTAAGCCTTGGCGGTGTTGGCTATTTTGTGCTGGACGAAGTTGACGAAATGCTTAAACAGGGCTTTGTTGACGACGCGGCAGAGCTTTTGGGCATGACGGCTTCCGGCCGCCAGGTAATGCTTTGCAGCGCAACTCTGTCGGAAGAAGTGCAGAAGCTTGGCCGCCGCATTACCACCAACCCGGTGCTTATTGATATTAACCCCAATGAAGCAACCGTTGATACAATTAAGCAAATCTGCATTAAAACAACGGATGAATACCGCGACCGTGCGGTGGCTTCGTTAATAGACCGTTTAAACCCGTACCTTATGATAATTTTCTGCATGAGCAAGGAACGCGCCAACGCTTTGGGTGACGTGCTCGGCGGTATGGGTTACAATGTTGATGTTTTAACCGGTGAACTTTCGCAGGCCAAACGCAAAACGGTTATGAAAAAGTTCCGCGACGCGAAGCTGCAAATACTTGTTGCCAGCGATATTGCAGCCCGTGGGCTGGATATTGAAGGCGTAACGCATGTAATTAACTATGATATTCCGCATGATGTTGACTGGTATGTACACCGTATTGGCCGTACCGGCAGGGCAGGCAACGAGGGCGTTGCCATAACTTTGTACACGGCGGACGAAGTGAAATGGCTGCGCAACATTGAAAGCAAATTGAACGTGCGCATGGAAAAACAGAATTTGGAAGGCAAAGTTATAGCCCGCCGCGAGCAGACTGCTGCGCCGAAAAAGAAAAAGCCGGCTGCGCCGAAAAGAGGTAGGAGCGCCGTTGCCGATAAGCGCAAAGCGCCGAAAACCGGCAGCAACAGAAGGCAGAAACGTAAATAGGTGATAAAAAATGCTTACTAAAGAAAAACGCAATAAAATTATAGCAGGCGCAATAGTGCTTTCAATGCTTGCTTCCACTGCAGGGTGCGGCAGCAATGAAAACGAAGAACAGGAAGAAAACGGTTCTGCCAACACTTCTATGGTTTATCCGTGGTGGATGTTCTGGCACTGGCCGATGTTTGGCGGCACTACCACCAACGTAAGGCAGGGCACGCCTGTACCAGGCAATACTGCCGGTACCGATGCCAATACCGCAGGCAATTCCAAAGTGAGCGGGGCAGAGGGAACCAAAAGCGGCACCACAACAAGTAAGGTAACAAGCCCTTCAACCGGCAAAACAGGCATCAGCAGCGGCGCGGCACGCAGCAGTGCGGTATCGTGAGGAGGCAGGCCATGCTTAAAAAATCATCCTGGATTGACCTTTTGGACGAAAAAATAATTCCTTACATTGATGCGCCGGATTACGAAACAAGGTATCCGGTTTTAAGCCCGCTTTATATCAGCAAAAGCGAAAAAGAAAAAATACAGTACATTGCGCGCGAGGTGTGCGCCGTAATGGCAAAGCTTGCCGAAGACGTGCGCAGCAAAGGCAATGTAATGCCGATAGACATTATTAACATGACGCCGAAACTGACGCCGTTTATTTTGGACGACGACAGTAAATATGTAACAAATATAGCGCGCCTTGATTTTGTAAAGGACAAAAACGGCATTTATAAGGTTGTGGAAATTAACGCCGATACGCCCTGCGCCATGCCGGAAGCATTTTACGGCAATGCCGTGGCGCAGAAATATTTTGCAGGCAGCGAAGATGATGGATTTAACGCTGAACTTATTGAGCCTTTTACTGAGCTTTTAAAAACAACGCTGAAGGGCAAAATTAATTTCAGCGGCGTAAATATTACGCTGGCTGCAAATGACGCATACGCCGAAGACTGGGCCAATATGATGTATCTGAAAAATGCTCTGGAAGATTACATTAAAGCGCATTTTGACGAGTACGAATTTGTTAATGTGCGTGCGGCGAGGCTGATTGATTTGGTTGTAAAGGATGATGGCGTTTACCATAACGACGGCAGCGGCGAATATAAAATTGATGTTTTATACCGCCTGCATCCGTTGGAACTTTTAATGGACGACGAATCGGACGATGGTTACCCTGTCGGCTTAAAGCTGATGGATTTGGCGAATATGCACAAAGTTATTCTGGTGAACCCGGTTAAGGCTATTTTAATGCAGAACAAAGCCATGATGGCGATAGCGCATTACCTTGCCGGAAGCACCGGTTATTTTGACGATGCCGCAAAACAGATTGTGCGCACGAATATTGCGGAAACTTCAATGGACGCTAAGGATTTTGCCGGGCGCAAATTCCTTAAAAAGCCTATCTTCGGGCGCGAAGGCTGCAATATTTCCATTATCGAGCCGGACGGAACCTTCAGCTATGAGGCGGAAGAAGCCGATGATTGCGCCGATATTTATCAGGAGTTTATAGATTCTGACCTTGTAAGCGTGGAAACAGATGCCGACAGGTGGGAGGGCAAATTTACATATTCGTGCTTTGTAATTAATGGGAAGCCTTCCAAACTGTTTGTGCGTTTCAGCCCGTATGATATTACCGGCATTGAAGCCCTGTTTGTGCCGGTTGTTGTTAAGTAATCTGCGTAAATTAAAGCCGGATTCCGTACCGGCTTTAATTGTTTGTTTTAACCTTTGTAAGCTGTATAAATTGCTTTATACAGCGATAAGTTGTATAATTATAATGTTATAGAGTTTTATTTTTGATTGAGGAGACGATGAAATGAACGAAATTCGCGTGCGTTTTGCACCCAGCCCTACTGGCTATTTACATATCGGCGGAGCAAGAACGGCCCTTTTTAACTGGCTGTTTGCCCGCAAAAACGGCGGTAAGCTGGTACTGCGCATTGAAGATACCGATACCGAACGCTTGAAGGAAGACAGCGTAAGCCAGATTTTAACCAGCCTTAAATGGCTCGGCTTAAACTGGGATGAAGGCCCGGAGGTTGGCGGCGAGGTTGGCCCGTACTTCCAGAGCGAGCGTCTGCCGCTGTATAAGGAGGTTGCCCAGCGCCTTTTGGACGAAGGCAAGGCATATTACTGCTTCTGCACCCCGGCAGACCTTGAAGCGCAGCGCGAAAAACAGCGCGTTTTAAAACAGCCGTTCCGCTATGCGCGCACCTGCCGCGATATTCCTGTGGAAGAAGCCAAACGCCGCGTTGCTGCCGGTGAACCTTATTCCGTTCGCCTTAAAATTCCGACAGAAGGCACTTTAACCGTGCATGACCTTATTCACGGCGACGTTACTTTTGATTTAACCCAGTTTGACGATTTTGTAATTGTAAAAAGCAACGGTATGCCTACCTACAATTTTGCCGTTGTTGTTGATGACCATATGATGCGCATCAGCCACGTTCTGCGTGCGGAAGAACACCTTTCCAACACGCCGAAGCAGATTCTGATGTACGAAGCCTGCGGTTTTGAGCCTCCTGAATTCGGCCATATGCCGATGATACTTGCGCCGGACCGCAGCAAACTCAGCAAACGCCACGGCGCAACCAGCGTTGAAGAATTTCGCAGCCAGGGCTATTTAAACAAAGCCATTGTTAACTATCTTACCCTGCTTGGCTGGGGCCCCGGCGATGAACGCGAAATTTTCAGCCTTGAAGAAACCGTTAAACTGTTTGAGCTGGAACAGATGAGCAAAAAAGCCGCTGTTTACGACGTTAAAAAATTAACCTGGATGAACGGCCAGTATCTTTCCAGGCTGCCGCTGGAAGAAATTCTGCCCGAAGCAGAACCGTTTTTTGTAAAATCCGGCCTTGTAACGCAGGAATGGCTTGACAACAACAAAGAATATTTTGCAAAACTGGTTGATGTTGTGCGCGTGCGCGTAAAAACCTTGCAGGAAGTTGTTGACGCTGCCGAATATTTCTTTAAAGATGTGGAAAGCTACGATGAAAAAGGCGTAGCCAAACATTTTAAGCCGGAAGCCGCAGAACTTTTGGAAGCCTGCATTGAAGGCATTAAAGCGCTGCCGGAATTTAACCTTGAAACTACCGAAGCACTGTACAATAAAATTGCGGAAGAACATGGCCTTTCCCTTGGCAAGGCAATTCACCCCACGCGCCTTGCGCTTACCGGACGTACCGTAAGCCCCGGCCTGTTTGACGTAATGGTGCTTTTGGGCCGCGAAAAAACTTTGGAGCGCATGGAAAAAGCCGTAGAATTTATTAAAAATATGTAATATGGAGGGTGTGGAAAGATGAAGATTACCGGACTGTTTTTAGCATTAATGATGATGGCATCCGTATGTTTTGCACAGCAGACTGCAACCGTTTACAGCCGCGTGGTAACCGGCAGCGTATCGGGCGTAATACCGGAAACCGACGGAATTGATAATATCAGCCTGCAAAAAAGCGCCAACCGCGTGCTTAACAATGCTGCCGGCAATCTGGCCAAACAGCTTGGCAGCTGCCGTCTTTCCTACACCGTAACTTTAAACAGGCCTACGGTTGCCGGCATTTTGCTGAAAGCGGAAAACGGAGCAAACACCGTTTACAAAGGCGTTAATATCGATTTAACCACCGGCAGGGAAATGGCGCTGACGGAAATTTTCCGCGGCGGCGAAACCTTTACCAACATTACCGGCCCTTATAATGACGCGCTTTTATATGAGGACGGCGTGCATTTCCGCGATGCGGAAGGCGCAGCCTATACGCGCGTTATGCCGTATAAAAATTTGCTGCCAGCAATCCGCGCAGCCGAAGCCGTAAGAATTTTGCCGGTTTCGTTTATGACCCGTGCCGTTGAGGACAGGCTGGTGCCTGTAAAACCGGGCGCTATTCTGGCAATTAAGCTCGATGCTAACCGCAGCACTGGTTACAGCTGGCAGGTGCATCCTTCCGACGCTGCTTCCGTTTTTGAAATTGGCCGTTCTTATATGATGCCGATGAACATGGACGGGCAGACCGGCGTAATGGGCAGCGAAATAATTTTCCTGGCTGTGCAGAACCCCGGAAACTATAAAGTAACAATGGAATACAAACGCGGTTGGGAAATGATGGGCGTACAGCAATTCAGCTTTGATATTGCCGCACAGTAACGGAGGTTTAAATGGAGAAAAAAACCATTACTGTAACCATTTTTAACGAACAGTATAACTTAACAACGGAGCTGCCCAAAAAAGAAACCGAAGCCATTGCGGAAATGGTGGATAAAAAAATGCAGCAGTTTGCTGAAAAAACTCATGTGGTAAAAACCGGGCGCGTAGCCGTTTGGGCGGCGCTTGATTTTGCCGGTGAACTTTATAAACTGCGCAAAGAATACGAAAAACTTCTGGCGGCAGCTAAAGAATAATGGTGAATGTGATGAAACATAATAAAACAATCGAACTGCTGGCGCCTGCCGGAAGCTGGGAGGCACTGGAAGCGGCGGTAAACGCCGGGGCCGATGCCGTTTACATGGGCGGCAAAGCCTTTGGCGCACGCCAGTATGCCAGCAATTTTGACAGAGAAGAACTGACCCGGGCTGTGTATTTTGCGCACATGCACCGGGTAAGGCTGTATATAACGGTAAATACTTTGGTTGACGATGCCGAAATGCCGGAACTTGCCGATTACCTGCTGTTTTTAAACAACGTGGGTGTTGACGGCATTATTGTGCAGGACATGGGCGTTATTAACCTGGCACGCAAACTTGTGCCGCAGCTGCCGCTGCATGCCAGCACGCAGATGACGGTAACAAGCCTTGCCGGTGTGCGCCTGTGTGCGGAAAACGGCATGGAACGTGCCGTGCTGGCGCGTGAACTGAGCATTAAAGACATAAAAACCATTTGCAGCAATACCGATACCGAAATAGAAGTATTTATTCACGGTGCGTTATGCGTATGCTACAGCGGCCAGTGCCTGATGAGCAGCCTTATCGGCGGACGCAGCGGCAACCGCGGACGCTGTGCGCAGCCCTGCCGCCTGCCGTATAAGCTTACCGACAAAAACGGCAGGGACATGCTGGCAGGAACTGACGCGGGGCAGTATTTGTTAAGCCCTAAGGATTTGAATACGCTGGAAATTTTGCCGCAGCTGATAGATGCCGGAGTTACCAGCTATAAAATAGAAGGACGCATGAAACGCCCGGAATATGTGGCAGTGGTGGTAGACGCTTACCGCCGTGCCATCGACAGTTACCTTGCGGGCAATTACAACGTGCCGCAGCAGGATTTTGAAAATATCGAGCAGATTTTTAACCGCGATTTTACTACCGCGTATATGGTAAGCCGCCCCGGCAGAACCATGATGAGCGACCGCAGGCCCAATAACCGCGGCGTTATGGTAGGCCGCGTGGTAAAGCTGTTTAAGGGCGAAAACAAAGCCGCCATTAAGCTTGAAAAGAAACTTTCGCTGGGTGACGGGCTTGAATTTTGGGTAAAAGTTGGCGGGCGCGTTGGCACAACCGTTAACAAAATGACGCAGAACGGGCAGGAGGTAACAAGTGCTCTGCCCGGTACGCAGGTAGTTATAGATATACCAAACGGCGTACGCATGAATGACCGCGTGTTCCGCACTTTTGATGCCGAGCTTATGGCTTACGCCGGTAAGTTTTACGGAGAAAAAGCCAAACGCCGCATACCGGTAGATGCGGTTGTAACTGCTAAATTAGGGCAGCCTTTAACCGTGCTTTTAACGGATGATGAAGGCAGCACCGGCTTTGGTGAAACCAATTTTATTACGGAAACTGCCCGCAAGCACGCGCTTGATGAAGCCGCAGTGCGCAAGCAGGTAGACCGTTTGGGCACAACAGAATACGTACTGAATAATTTAACCGTTGACCTTGACGACGGCGTTATGGTGCCCATGAGCGAAATTAACGAAGCGCGCCGCATGGCGGCAGAAGCGCTGGACGCCGCAAGGCTGGAAGCCTTTGCACCAAAACGCACGGAAAAGCATAAAGTTGATGTGCAGCTTGTAAAACCGGAAAAGAACATTCCCAAAAAGCACGCAGTTTTAACCGTGCGCACTGATACGGTAGGCAAAGCCCAGGCAGCTTTATCTGCCGGTGCCGATTATATTATCTTTGGCGGCGATTTGTTCAGCACCAAAATTGTTACGGATGCCGATTACGCCAAAGTTGCGGAACTTGCCGCGCAATACGGCAAAAAATGGGCGCCGGGCACTCCGCGCATAATCAGCCAGGGGCAGGAAAAATTTTACGCACGGCAGTTTGCCAAATGGCAGCAGCTTAACCCCGATGCTGTTTACATTGCCAACAACAGCCTGTGGCAAATAGCCAAAGAAAACTGCACTTTGCCGCTGTGGGCAGATATGGCGCTTAACATTTACAACAGCAGCTGCCTTGAATTTTGGCACGAAGCCGGTGCCAAAGGCGCGGTTTTAAGCACGGAACTTACTTTGAAACAAATTGAGCATTTGTGCGCTGTAAGCCCGATGCCGCTGGAATGCCTTGTACAGGGGCGCATAGAAATGATGGTTTCGGAATACTGCGCAGGAGGCAGCTTCCTTGGCGGGCTGGACAAAGGCAAATGCAGTTTTAACTGCCGCGAACAGTTATTTTTAAATGACCGCAAAGACGCAAGTTTTCCGCTTGTAACCGACCAGAACTGCCGCATGCACGTTTTAAACGCGCATGACCTTTCCCTGCTGGCTAACCTTAAAGCCGTGCAGGAAGCCGGTGTAGAGCGCCTTTTGATAGACGCACGCTATTACAGCGAAGAAGAAACCGCAAAAATGGCAGCGTTATATAAAGGCGTAATGAACGGTGAAATAAGGCAGGAGGAAAACCTGCCCCATACAACGCGCGGGCATTACTTCCGCGGCGTTTTATAAGGAGAATTATGGCTAAGTTTGCAATACAAACATTAGAATTTGATAAAGTAAAAGAAATGCTGGCAGGCAAAACGGCAACTTCGCTTGGGCGCGAACGCGTTATGAACATGCGCATTGAAAGCGATTTTGCCTCCGTAAAGCGTTTGCAGGAAGAAACTGCAGAAGCACTGCGCCTTTTGGACGACGGCAAGCGTTTTCCGTTTGGCGGGGCGTACAATATTCTGCCGCAGGTTAAACGTGCGCGTATAGGCAGCGTTTTAGAGCCGGAAGAATTAATGCAGGTAGGAACAACCTGCGAAGCCTTGCGCATGGTAAAGCAGTTTTTGGCAGACGAAGCGGAAATTGCACCGCAGCTGGCAGAATATGCTGCCGGTTTGGAAGCCTTTCCCAAGCTTGAACGTCTTATTGCAAGCACGGTAAGCGAAAAAGGCGAAATTTTAGATAGTGCCAGCACCAAACTTGCAGGGCTGCGCACCGGCGTACAGGTTGCCAAAAACCGCGTGCGCGAAAAACTCGACAGCATCCTGCATGACCCCAACAACCAAAAGTATTTTCAGGATGCGCTTGTTACCATGCGCGGCGACCGCTATGTAATACCCATTAAGCAGGAATACCGCTATAATTTCCCCGGCGTGGTGCACGACCAGTCGGGCAGCGGCGCAACCCTGTTTATTGAACCGATGGCGGTTGTTAACCTGAATAACGATATTAAGCGTTATCTTGCGCAGGAACAGGAAGAAATAGAACGTATCCTGCGTTCCATTTCCGGCATGGTCGGTGCGGATGCGGTCCGCATTACACAGGCTATGGAGCAGCTTACAGAGCTTGATTTTATAGCCGCGCGCGCTTACCTTGCCCAGCAGCAAAAAGCCGTGCGCCCGGTTGTAAATATTGGCGGCGGCATAGAAATTGCCAAAGGCAGGCACCCGCTGTTAGACCCGCAAAAGGTTGTGCCGCTTGATATTGAAATCGGCGGCAGGTTTAATACGCTTTTAATTACCGGCCCTAACACCGGCGGCAAAACTGTTGCCTTAAAAACAGTGGGCCTTTTTATGCTGATGGTGCAGGCAGGTTTGTTTGTGCCGGCAGTAAGTGCCAAAATGCCGGTTATCGGCGCGGTTTATGCCGATATTGGCGACGAGCAGAGCATTGAACAAAGTTTAAGTACATTTTCCGGCCATATGACGAATATGGTGGAAATTTTAAAACAGGTAAAAACAGGCGAACTGGTGCTGATAGACGAACTGTGCGCAGGCACCGACCCTAACGAAGGCGCGGCGCTTGCCATGTCGATACTGGAACACCTGCACAAACGCGGCGTGCTTACAATAGTAACCACACATTACAGCGAGCTTAAAACCTTTGCTTACGGGCGTCAGGGCATGGAAAACGCCAGCGTGGAATTCGACCCTGTTTCGCTGCGCCCTACCTACCGCCTGTTAATGGGCGTGCCGGGCAGCAGCAATGCGTTTAACATCAGCCGCAGGCTTGGCTTGGATGATGATATAATTGAAAACGCTGGCAGCTTTTTAACGCAGGAACATGTACACATGGAAGACGTGCTGAAAGAGCTGGAAGGCGAAAGGCGCGAATACGAAACGCAAAACCGCGAAATACGCAGCTTAAAAGCCGAAAGCGAACGCATTAAGCAGGAACTTCAGCACCAGAAGCAGGAGCTTGAACACCGCAAAAACGAAATTCTGCGCAAAGCGCGCGAACAGGCAGACGAACTTTACCGCAGCAGCCGCCGCGAAACGGAAGCAGTTTTAAAAGAACTGCGCAAAATGAAAACCGATTTTGACGCCAAACAGTTGCAGGCAGCGGCAGAAGCGGCACGCAAAAAACTGCAGAAAAGTTTTGCAGCCGAAACGCCTGTGCCGGAAGGCGAGCCTTTAACGCCGCAAACCGCAAAAGCGGGGCAGACGGTATTTTTAAAATCGCTCGGCAAGGACGGAACCATAATTGCCGTTAACGGCAGCGAAGTTACCGTACAGATAGGCATTTTAAAAACCACCGTTAAAGCCAAAGACTGCATTGCCATGCGCGGCAAAGCCAAAAGCAATGCCGCCGGTGAAAACTTCGGCAAAAAACGCAAGGGCTTTGCGCACCAGTTCTTTGTATCTAAAAGCATTGGCGCGCGCACCGAAGTTGACGTGCGCGGCATGACTATGGACGAAGCCATTCCGGCAGTTGATAAGGCCATGGATGACGCGCTTTTGGCAGGGCTTACCAGCCTGCGCATTATTCACGGCAAAGGCACCGGCGCTTTAAAGGCAGGGCTTACGGCCTACCTTTCAACACATGCTTCGGTAAAATCGCTTGCGGAAGCACCGCTTAACGAAGGCGGCAGCGGCGCAACCATTATTAATTTTTAATATCTGTTTAATTAAGATTTAAAAAACTGTGCTTTCATAATTAACAGTGTATACAGAATATGTCAATTATGGTACAATATTTATATAGCAGTATTTTTTCATGGGGGGAACCTGATGGCTATATTGGTAAAAAAATTTGGCGGAAGCTCTGTGGCAACGCCGGAAAAAATTCATGGTATTGTAAACAGGGTGCTGAAAGAAAAAAAGCCCGGCGATAAAATTGTAATAGTTGTATCGGCAATGGGCGACAGCACTGATGACCTTCTGGCTTTGGCCGGGCGTGTTAACCCGGAAATGCCCAAACGTGAACTCGATATGCTTCTGGCAACCGGCGAACAGGTTACCATTGCCTTAATGGCAGGGGCATTCTGGGCAAAAGGCCAGCCTGCTGTTTCTTTTACGGGCGCGCAGGCCGGAATTAAAACCAACGACAAATATTCTAAAGCAAGCATTATTAATGTAGAAGCCGAGCGCGTACAAAAAGCGCTTGACGAAGGCAATGTTGTAATAGTGGCAGGCTTTCAGGGCATTACCGGCAGCGGCGATATAACAACTTTAGGCCGCGGCGGCAGCGATACAACTGCCGTTGCCATTGCAGCCGGGCTTAATGCAGGCATCTGCGATATTTATACCGACGTGGACGGCGTTTACACTGCCGACCCGCGCATTGTGCCTAACGCCATTAAACTTGACGAAATTACCTTTGCCGAAATGCTGGAACTTGCCCGCCTCGGCGCAGGCGTAATGCAGCCGCGCGCGGTAGAATACGGCGAACACAACGGCGTGGCAATTCATGTGCGTTCTACATTTCATGAAGTTCCGGGAACTATTATCAGGGGGGAATATACAGTGCAGGAGAAAAAATTTGTTATCCGCGGCGTAGCGCACGATACCAACGTTGCAAAACTGGCAGCACGCGGCGTGCCGGATGAACCGGGCGTAGCTTACAGAATTTTTGCGGCCCTGGCAGACGCCAATATCGACGTTGACATGATTGTGCAGAGCGCAAGCGTACAAAAAGATAAAAACGACATTTTGTTTACAGTTGCCAAAACCGATATGGCAGAGGCTCTCGGCGTTTTGGAAAACCTTAAGGCCGCCATGCCTTTTGATAAAGTAGACCTTGAAGTTAACGTAGCCAAAGTATCCATTGTAGGCGCGGGCATGCTTGGCAGTCCGGGCATTGCCGCCGGTATGTTCGGTGCGCTGGCAGAAGCCGGCATTAATATCGGCGTAATCAGTACATCAGAAATCAGTATTTCCTGCCTTGTGCCCGAACAGAAAGTGGCCCAGGCTGTTAATGCAATCCACAGCCGCTTCTTCCCGCAGGAAGCAGAAAACTGATTGATATAAAAACTGGAGGTAATTAATATGCTGACAAGTATTGCAGCTAACCACGCAAAAGGTAAATCCGCCGAAGACACTATTTTTGCCGCTAACGCAGCGTGCGTTGCCGCAGCCAAAAAAATAGGCGCAGAAAACGTAACCAACGCCACAATCGGCGCTATTTTGGACGAGGACGAAAAACTTGTATGCCTGCCCACGGTAGATAAAGTTTTCCGCAGCCTTTCTACCGATGAACTCATTGCTTATGCACCAATTTCCGGCCTGCCGGATTATCTGGAAGAAGTTTTGAACGCAGCTTTCGGCGATTCCCGCCCGGAAGGCTACATGGCAGCAGTTGCCACCTCCGGCGGCACCGGCGTAATTCACCATGCAATCTGGAACTACATGGATGAAGGCGAAACAGCCCTTACCAGCGACTGGTACTGGGACCCGTACAGCGTGCTCTGCAACGATATGGGCCGTAAGCTCGACACCTATACCATGTTGGACGAAAACAACAAATATAACCTGCCTGCCTTAAAAGCAAAGGTAGAAGAAATTTTAAGCAAACAAAAAAGCCTGCTGTTAATCATCAACACTCCGGCACATAACCCAACCGGCTACAGCCTCAGCGAAGAAGATATGCAGGGCGTAATTGACATTCTTAAAAATGCTACCGAAGGCACCGGCAAAACCGTGACTTTGCTTTTGGATATTGCCTACATCGACTATGCAGGCGAACGCCAGGCAGTACGCAAATTCTTCAAAAAGATTTCCAACCTGCCTGCCAACATTTTAACAATCGTTGCATACAGCATGTCCAAAGGCTTTACTATGTACGGCCAGCGCACAGGCGCAATGATAGGCGTTTCTTCTTCCAAAGAAGTTATTGACGAATTTAAAGGCATTAACCAGTACACCAGCCGCGCAACCTGGTCTAACATTAACCGCCCTGCCATGAAAACACTGGCAACCGTTTACAAAGACCCGGAACTGCTGGCAGCCGTACAAAAAGAACGCAACGACTATTACCAGATGATTAAAGCCCGTGCCGATTTGTTTATGAAAGAAGCAAACGAGTGCGGATTGAAATGCCTTCCGTATATTGCAGGCTTCTTCCTTTCAATTCCGGATACCGACCCGGAAGCAGTATGCAATAAACTGCACGATGACAACATCTTTGCAGTGCCTCTTAAAGCAGGCATCCGTATTGCACTGTGTGCAGTACCGCTTAAAAAAATCGGCGGTATGGCAGCTAAAATCAAAGCAGCACAGGACGCAGTACACAAATAATAAACAATGCATTGAAGTTTGCGAGGGGAATCTTGAAATATAAGAAAGGGAGAGATGGATTGTGAACAAAACAGACATGAAGTACAAAGCTTATATTCAGATTCTGGAGGAAGAACTTAAACCTGCTATGGGCTGTACCGAGCCGATTTCTTTAGCCTATGCAGCGGCAGTTGCGGCAAAATATATGGACGGCCTGCCCGACAAAGTATTGGTTGAAGCAAGCGGCAGTATCATTAAAAACGTAAAATCGGTAATCGTCCCCAACACCAACCACATGAAAGGCATTCCTGTTGCTGCGGCAGTAGGCATTATTGCCGGTAACCCGGATAAAGAACTGGAAGTTTTAGCCGACGTTACCCCCGAACAGATTGCCAAAATGCAGGAGTTTTTGCAGCATACCGAAATTACCACCAAACATATCGAGCTTGGCTGCACCTTTGACATTATCATTACCCTGTATCAGGGCGAACACTATGTTAAAGTGCGCATTGCCAACGACCATACCAACGTTGTACTGATTGAAAAAGACGGCGAAAAACTTAAATACATTCCCGTTAACGGCGAAACTAACGAAGGCCTTACCGACAGAACCCTGCTTAACCTGGCCGACATTTATGATTTTGCCAACACCGTAGATGTTGAAGATTTGAAACACGTTCTTGACCCGCAGATTAAATGCAATATGGCCATTGCAGAAGAAGGCCTGCGCAACAACTACGGCGCCAATATCGGCAGCGTGCTTTTAAAAATGGCCGGCGAAAACCCGGACGTACGCACCCGCGCACGCGCTATGGCAGCAGCAGGCAGCGACGCCCGCATGAACGGCTGCGAAATGCCGGTTGTAATCTGCTCCGGCAGCGGCAACCAGGGCATGACCACTTCCATTCCTGTTATTGTTTACGCACAGGAACTTAAAGTATCCGAAGAAAAACTTTACCGTGCTCTTGCACTTGCAAACCTCGTAACCATCCACGAAAAAACTCCTATCGGCGTACTTTCCGCATTCTGCGGCGCTGTAAGCGCAGGCGCAGGTGCAGGTGCAGGCATTGCTTACCTGCATGGTGCAACGCTTGAAGAAATCGGCCACACCATTACCAACGCCGTAGGCGTAACCAGCGGCATGATTTGCGACGGTGCAAAAGCATCCTGCGCAGGTAAAATTGCCAACTCCGTTGAAGCAGGCATTATCGGCTACAACATGTGCAAAACCGGCAATAACTACCAGCCCGGCGACGGCATTGTAGGCAAAGATGTTGAAGAAACCCTTGCCAACGTTGGCACCCTGGCTAAAAAAGGCATGGAAAAAACCAACGAAGTTATTATCGACATCATGATTAAAGAATGATGCAAAACGCTTAAAATTAAATAAGCAAACTAAAAGGCACTGTACCATAAAAAGTACAGTGCCTCATTTATTTATATTAAGCCAATTTTGCTTTTAAATTTTTAAGTGCCAGTTTATGGTGCTTTGTTACCGTACAGGGCGCACAATTCAGCATCTGGGCTGTTTCCTTGCCGTTAAGCCCCTCAAAATACAGTGCCGTAATGGTTTGGCGCTGTTTATGCGTAAGCTTTGCCAGTGCAAGGTTTAATAAAATACTCAGTTCTCTGCGTTCTATAACATTATCGGTAAATTTCGTGCCTTCTGCCTCATCCTCTTGAGGCAGGGGGCTTTTTTTATTTTCTTCTGCCCAAACTTTTTTTACGGCGTCATACAGCGCAAAATGTATTCTGCACCGTACATAACCCGCAAAATGCTCATAATCCGCTCCGGTGTAGGTAAGCACCAGTTCTATAAATTTCAAGCGTGCCAAACTAAGCCCTTCTTCAAAACCAAGCCCGTTATAAAAAATCTCACGGCGCATTTCCTTGCGGAACAAAGGCTCAAAAGCAGTACAAAGTTTTTCCATTGCCGCTTTATCGCCGTTCTGGGCGGCAGTAATTAATTTTTGGGTGTGCTGTGCATTGCTGGTTTCTTCCACATCAATTTTAAAATTTTTGTTAATAGTAAAATCAGGTTTCATCAAAAAAGGTGAAGCCTCCTTAAAAATTATTTTGCCGTTTTGCGGTGCGCACCCAAAAAAGCGGCGAAAACTATAATAACAAAAACGCAGGCAAAAAAACAAGACTGTTTTTGCAAAAATTTTTATGTTATATTAAAAGGTTTGTGTTTATTGTAAAACGATTCAGCACCCTGAAAAAAAACGCTAACCTGCGAAAGCAAAACCTGTTACAACAAGACCAGTAAAAGTTTGACATACGCAAATGGAAAAGTCTTGCGGGGGGGTAAAAGTATGGTAAAATAATATAACTAAAGTTGTTTTGTAAAAAAGGCAGAACACGAAAGGGGAGAGTTATGTTATGAAAGAGCATTTAAAAAATAAGGTGTTGTTTTCGATATTTGCAGGTGCAATGACTTTTAATTGTGTGGCTTTGGCAGCAGATATTGTAATTGATGGGAGTAATTTTCCTGAAAAAGTAGGAGAGATAAATGACGTAAAAGATTGGGCTGATAAAAATAATTTGAAATCTGGTAATTATGATTTTAGCTCAAGCGAAAGAATATATTTAGCCAACGAAAATTCTAAATTAAAATTAATAAATTTTACGCAAGACCCAAATGTTATTTTTAGTAATGTAGGCAATGTTGATGGTTGCAAAGAGCTTTATATAACTATGGGCAAAAGTGATTTTGAGGCTCATAATGCTGATGATTTATCGCATAATATAATAATCTCTGATAATAGTGATATTAGGGAAATTTATGGTGCTTATTCTAAAAAATATGACGCTAATAATAACACTGTGCGTATTGAAAATAACAGTAATGTTGGTATTGTACAAGGTGCATTTTCTCAGCAATCAAGTAACGGCAATCGTGTAGAAGTCAAAAATTCTACTGTCCGTGCAATTAATGGGGCAACTGGATGGGTTGCTGCTGATAATAATACAGTTTATCTTGATAATGCTAATGTTAATGAAGTTAAAGGAGCTTATGTAGTAAATGATAAATCTCAATCTGCTTCAGGAAATAAAATAATAATAACAAATGGCAGTACAGTAAAGAAGGTAACTTGCGTAGATACATCGGCAGATTATGCTCATAATAACAGTGTAAATATTATTGGCGATAATAAATTAGATGATGCGTATTTAGCAGGCTGGATAGGTGAAGATTATGAGGCATGGAAATATACCGGAACAACATTAAAATTAAATGATTTTAATGGTAAAATTGCATATGTTGCCCGTTTTGATATTATAGATTTTGAGAATTTAGATTTTACTAAAAAAGAAATTTTAAATATAACAGAAGGCATAAATGGATTGCAAAACACACAAATTGCTATTTCTTCTATTGCCGGTGGGAAAGATATTAAAGTTGGTGATAGTGTAAATTTGATAAAAGTAACCGGGGAGTATGGCTTTGAAGATAATTTTGCTAATTTAAATAAGCAAGCTGTTACAAATGTTGGTGTGGCAAGCGTTGTTACCAGTGATATTGCTCAAAATAAAGATAAAAATACTATAACTGCAACCATTGCCAAAATTGAACGCAATGCACAAACAGATTTAGTTGCTAGTAACCGTGCAGTTGCCGCAGCATTTGTTAACCAGGGCACGGATTTGATTGCCGACAGCCTTGATACGCTCAGCCGCGACGGCAAATACGGCGTTAAAACCTTTGCCGCCGTACACGGAAACCGCAGCAAATATGACGTAAACAGCGATATTAAAATTAACGGCTGGAGCACCATTGTTGGCGTTGGCGCAGAAAACGAACACAATGGCGGTGACTTTAGCTGGGGCGTGTTCTACGAAAACGGCAGCGGCAACTACCGCACTTATAACGATTTTAACAATGAGTTTTTCCGTGGTGACGGAAGCCTTGTTTATAACGGCGGCGGTATTGCTGCACGTTATGAAAACAGCCATGGCGTTTATACGGAAGGCAGCCTGCGTGCAGGTATGCTGAAAAGTGAAATGACCGATGCTTTGAGTGACGGCGAGAATAAATACGGATATGAAAGCGAAACCGCTTATTACGGCGCACATATCGGCGTGGGCAAAATATTCAGCCTTGGTGATGACAGCGACCTTGATGTTTATGGCAAATTCTTCCATACTTATACGGAAGGTGACAGCTTTAATGTTGCAGATGACGAATTTGAGTTTGACAGCATTAACAGCGACCGCCTGCGTATAGGAGCACGCGTTACCAGCAATAAGGAAAATAAATTCAGCACTTATTACGGCCTGGCTTATGAGTATGAATTTAACGGCGACGCCGAGATGCGTGCGGCAGGCATGAAAACACCCACCCAAAGCTTGCAGGGCAGCAGCGTAATGGCAGAAGTTGGCTTTAACTACCAGCCGACGCCTGACAGCCCGTGGAGCTTTGACCTGAATATGCGCGGCTATGCAGGCGAGCGTCAGGGCGGCAGCTTTAATGTACAGGCAACTTATACATTTTAATTAAAAAATAGTAAGAGGGAAGTTTTGGCTTCCCTTTTATTTTATAAATAAGCTGATATTATTTTATAAATACCGGAGAAAATAATGATAAAAGTACCTTTTAATGAAGCAAAATTTAAACAGCTTGCGCCGGACTGCACGGCAGAATACATTAACTATATGCCGCGCGGCAAAAACGGTATGCGCTGCTGGGAAATTAAAGCACAAAAGCCGGATGGAGAATATATGATTGTGCTTTTGTGCGATTACGGTTATAAAACCGGCGGTGAAGTTATTGAAATTCATCCGTTTGTTAACCGCAAAGAACGCAATGAAGAAATCTGCCGTTTATATTACGAAAAAGGCGTTTCACAGTTGTTTTTGGCAAATTTCTTTAATATGAGCCAGCCTTCGGTTTCGGTAATTGTTAACAAAAAGTAGCGGTTTCTTTTTTGGCAAAAAACAGCTTATGCGGTATAATAATATTATAGCCTGCATAAAAGGAGAAAAACTATGCTGAAACTTACTTTGCCAAATGGTACTATAAAAGAATATCCGGAAGGAATTACGCTTTTGGAGGTTAGCCGCGAACTGAACGGTTTTTACAGCCAGCCGGTGGTGGAAGGCATTTTTAACGGCGTCGGCACCGATTTGCAGAAGCCTTTGCACAGCGACGGCATTGTTGATTTTATAACCTGGGATACGGAAGAAGGACGCCGCGTTTATGTGCGCAGCCTGCTGTTTTTGTTTTTATATGCCATTAAAACTCTGCGCCCCGAGGTGCAGCTGGAGGTTTGCAATTCGATAGGCAGCGCTTTGTATTGCGATATTACCAACGGCATTGTGCTCAGCAAATACGATTTGCGCGATATTGATTTGTTTATGCGTAAACTTATTGCGGCGCAGGAGCCTATTGTTTACAGCACTATCAGCAGGGCGGAAGCCGAAAAAATTCTGGTGGAACGCCATGAGGACGACCGTTTGCAGCTTTTGGGCAACACGCCCGGTGCGCAGACGCTTACGGTGTATAAGCTGCGCGATTATATGGAGTATTTTTTTGGCGCCATGATGCCGGATTGCAGTTACTTAAAGCAGTTTGAACTGATAAACTACGAGAACGGCATAATTATTAATTACCCCGATAAATGCTGCATGGACAGGCTGGATAAGTTTGAGCCGAGTGATGCTTTAAACGGTATGTTCCACGAATTGCAGGATTGGTCGGCAAAAATTAACTGCAACACTGTTGCCAAACTGAACCGTATTATAAGCTGCGGTTATGCAAACGGCATTATTCAGGTGGCAGAGGCTTTGCACGAAAAGAAAATTGCCGGCATTGCCGATAAAATTGCCGCCAGCAATAAAGATGTGCGGCTGGTGCTTATTGCAGGGCCTTCTTCTTCCGGCAAAACCACGTTTGCCCAGCGTTTAAGCATACAAATGGTGGTTAACGGTTTGCGCCCGGTGCCTGTTTCTATGGATGATTATTTTAAAGACAGGCACGATACGCCGAGAAAACCAGACGGCACCTTCGATTTTGAAAGCGTGGACGCTGTTGATTTGGAGCTTTTTAATGACCATTTGCGCCGCCTTTTGGCAGGGGAGTGCGTTAAAATGCCCAAGTATAATTTCCGCAGCGGCATGAGGGAATACCGCGGGCGTGAAATTCAGCTTGGCGAAAATGATGTTTTGGTTGTTGAAGGCATCCACGCGCTGAACGAGCGTATTTCCGAAGCCGTGCCTGCCAATAATAAAATGAAAATTTACATCAGCGCTTTAACGCCCATGCAGCTCGATTCCTACAACCGCATCCATACAACGGATATGCGCCTTTTGCGCCGCATTGTGCGTGATTCGCAGTTCCGTTCGCACGATGCGTTGATGACGCTGAAATTATGGGACGATGTGCGGCGCGGGGAAGAACAGTATGTATTTCCGTTTCAGGACAGCGCCGATATTATGTTTAATACTTCGCTGGTGTACGAGTTTGCCGTGCTTAAAAAATATGCCGAGCCGCTGCTGAAGCTGATTCAGCCGGACGAAGCCGTTTACACACGCGCGCAGCGCCTGCTTGAACTTTTAAGCCATGTGCGCGGCATGGATGATGAGGCGATACCGACCAATTCTATTTTAAGGGAGTTTATCGGCGGTTCTATTTTTAAAGAGGCACTTTAAAAAATAAAAAAGGGTATAAAAAATCCCATCCGTTTTATGAACGTTTTGAACCGTTCGCGGCGGATGGGATTTGTTTTTTAGTTGGCCGGTGTAGGTTTGTTGCTTACAACAGGTTTGGCGTTGTTGGCAGCGTTGCCTTCCAGAATTTCACGCACACGGTCGCGCATGCTTGGTTTCTGGGGTGCAGGATGAGAGGCTCCGGCTGCTTCTTCGGCAGCTTTTTTGGCTGCGGGTTTGTTTTTGTCTTTATCAGCGTCTTTGCTGTCTTTTTTGTCTTTGTCCTTATCTTTGTCGCTGTCCTGTTCAATTTTGGGTTCGGGCGGAATTTCCACGCCGCTGGGGCGTACAAAGTCTACCGCAGGAAGGTTGGCAACGGCGTTAACCATGTAGCTGCGCCAAATGCTGAGCGGCTGCATGGAACCGTACATATATTCAAGGGCGCGGCCGTTATCGTCGCCAATCCACACGGCGGTGGAGAGGTTAGGCGTAAAGCCTACAAACCATGCGTCTTTAAAGTCGTCGGTTGTACCGGTTTTGCCTGCTGCCGGGCGGCCAATGCCTGCGCCTGCTGCTGTGCCGTTTACAAATACGCCTTTCATCATGTCAACGGTTAAATATGCTGCGCGCGGGTCAACAGCTTCGCGGCGTTCGGTTTTGTTTTCAAAAATTACTTTGCCGTTGCGGTCTGCAATTTTTAAAATGCCAATCGGTTTAACGTAAACGCCGCCGTTGGCTATTGCACCGTAAGCTGCGGCCATTTCAACAGGAATTACGCCTTTGCTTAAGCCGCCGAGTGCCATGGCAAGGTTAGCGTCGCTGTATGCGCCGTCTTCAACCAAAGTGGTAATGCCAAGGTTTTTGGCTGTTTGCAGAATTTTATCCACGCCAACCTGCTGCGCTACAAGTACTGTCGGTACGTTCATGGAGCGGGTGAGTGCGGTGCGCAGGCTTACTTTGCCGTGCCATTTAAGGTCGGAGTTCTGCGGAGTCCAGCCCTGCGCAAATTCGGTTTCCTTATCTTCAACTACGCTGGCAGGGGTAAAGCCGTTATCCATGGCGGTAAGGTAAACAAAAGGTTTAAAGCTGGAACCCGGCTGGCGTACTGCCATAATTGCGCGGTTGAATTTGTCTTCGGCGCGGCCGCCAATCATTGCTTTAATGTAGCCGGTGGTAGGGTCTAATGAAACGAGCGCTACCTGCGGCTGGGTAAGTTTATTATCGTCGGTGTAGTAATTGGGCAGGTACTGCAAGGCGTCAACTGCTGCCTGCTGCATGTCGCTGTTAATGGTGGTGTAAATTTTAAGCCCGCCTTTATACAGCGCATCTGCACCGAATTTATCAATAATAAACTGGTTGCAGTAATCAAAAAAGTAAGAAAGATATTCTTTTTTATCCTGCGTTTCGCTTACATGCACGGCAATTTTTTCGGCTTTGGCTTCATCGGCCTGAGCCTGGGTAATATAGCCGTATTTTACCATCTGGTCAAGCACAAGCTCCTGGCGTTCTTTGCTGGCTTTGGGGTTTTCCAGCGGGTTGTAGTAGTTAGGGCTTTTAGGAATGGCTGCCAGCGTTGCTGCTTCGGCAAGGTCAATGTCTTCTACATGTTTGCCAAAGTAGTAAAGCGAGGCACATTCTACGCCGTAAGTGCCCTGACCGAAATAAATGCGGTTCAGGTACATGTTTAAAATTTCGTCTTTGGTATAGCGTTCTTCAAGCTGGCGTGCAATAAAGGCTTCTTTAATTTTGCGGGTAATGGTACGCTCGTTGGTTAAAAAAGCATTTTTGGCAAGCTGCTGGGTAATGGTGCTGCCGCCCTGTACGTCGCCGCCGGTAAGGGTTACTACCAGTGCGCGCGCGGTACCGCGGATATCAATGCCGCCGTGTTCGTAAAAGCGGGCGTCTTCAATAGAAATAAAGGCTTCCTGCAGGTGCTTTGGCATTTTGTCAAGACTTACGGGAATGCGGCGTTCTTCGGATGCGGTGGTGTAGATGAGTTCGCCTTTATCGTCAAAATACTGCGAAGCAGCATCCGGGCGCAGCGAATCTTCAATATCTACCGCAGGCAGCAAACCGGCAAGGCCCCAGAAAGCAGCGCCTGCCAGCACGATTAATGCTGTAAGTACGCAGATTACTGTTTTAAAAAAGTTTCCCATTAAATTAACCTCGGTTCTGTAAATATTGTAATAACACCTGAAACATTCCCAATTATTATACCACACTTTAATTTAAAAGGGTACAACGGCAATGTAAAACAGCACCGCGCAAAGTAGATTTTTGGTGAAATTTGCGGGTGCTGTGGGGAATATTTGTGAACTTTACCAGATTCCTAAAACGTGCTGCATGCCAATGCTTACCAGTGCAATGAAAATCCAGCATACAAGGCCTAGCAAAATCGGTTTGCCGCCGCTTTTTACAAGGCTTACAAGGTTGGTGTTAAGGCCTATGGCTGCCATTGCCATTGCAATCATAAATTTGCCTATCGAAGGAAGCTGGGCAAGTACCGGCAGGCTTTCACCGGCAAGGGTATTAAAAATTGCCGCCATTACAAAGTAAAGAATGAACATGGGGAAGATAGAGGTAATTTTAACATCGGCCGCCGTATTTTTGGTTTTGGATGTTATGTAGGCAAGCCCGAGGCAGATAGGTATAATTGCAAGCGTTCTGGTTAATTTAACAATGGTTGCGTAGTTTAGGGCTGTATCGCTGCCGTGCGCGCTGGCCCAGGTTTGCCCTGCGGCAACAACGCTGCTGGTATCGTTAATGGCGGTTCCTGCCCACATGCCAAAGCCGGTATCGGTAAAGCCAAGCATATCGCCAAGTGCGGGGAACAGGAAGGCTGCCACAACATTAAACAGAAAAATTACGGAAATCGACTGGGCAATGTCTTTATCGGAAGCTTTAATAACAGGCGCTGCCGCTGCAATGGCGCTGCTGCCGCAAATGGAAGAACCCACGCCGACAAGCGTTGCAATATCGCGCTCTATGTTCATAATTCTGCTTAAAATGTAAGCCGTAATTAATGCCGTGCCGATAGTTGAAACAATAATTAGTAAAGACTGCGAACCGACTGCTAAAATTTCAAATAAATTCATGCCGAAGCCTAAAAGAATGATGGAATATTGCAGTATTTTTTTGGCAGTAAACTGAATGCCGGGCTGAAAAAATGCGGGCCGTTTCCAAAAAGCCGCTGTAAGGCCGAATAAAATTGCAAAAACGGGTGCGCCAACAACCGGGAAAAGTTTGCCAAGGTAGGTTGCAGGCACTGCCAGCGCAAAGCAGAATAAAATTCCGCGTAAATTTTTGTTGATGAAATCCATTCGTTAAAACTTCCTTTCATTAATTAAGATGAAAATATTAAAACGTTCCGTGAACTGGTTGCAAACAAAGTATAAATGATTTACAATAATTAGTAAAATGAATTATTATAATAAAATCAATCAAATTTTATAATGAGGTTAACGATGATAGAAGAACTTGAAACATTTTTAGCCGTTGCGGAATACCGTAATTTTACCAGGGCGGCGCAAAAACGCAATATATCGCAGCCAACTGCCAGTGTGCAGATAAAAAAGCTGGAAGAATTTTTTGGCGCATCTTTAATAGAAAGAACTGCAAAACATAAAAACGTGGCTTTAACTTCTGCCGGAAAAATTCTTTTGCAAAGCGCCGGAAATATTTGCGCGGAAATTGAATATGCAAAGGCGGCTGTCGGCGGCTGGCAGGAAAAACTTGAAGGTGTGCTGCGCATCGGCGCAAGCCAGACGATTGGCGAATACTTTTTGCCGGAGTATCTTGGCAGGTTTACCAAAAAATACAGCCAACTGGAGCCGGAAATTATAATTGGCAACACAAAACACATTGTAAATCTGCTTTTAAACGGTGAGATTGATGTGGGGCTGGTTGAAGGCGAAGTACAGGAAAGCGGAATAAACGCAGAGGCATTTTACAGCGACAGGCTGGTTGTTATTGCGGCTGCCGGGTATGAAGCGGGCGGCAATATGCGCTGGATTATACGCGAGGAAGGGTCAGCCTCCCGTGAGCAGTGGGAAAGTTTTGTGCGCGAAAGCAACATAAATATAAACAGAAGGCCGGTAATTTTTAATACGAATTTTGCCGTCAAAGAGGCGGTTAAAAATAATTTAGGGTGCGCGCTGATATCGGAACATATTGCCGCACAGGCGCAGCGTTCCGGAGAAGTAAGTATTGCGGATAATTACCCTGCGGCCCGGCGTGATTTTTACTGCCTTACGCTGCACAGCAGGGCCGAGCGGCGTGCCGTAACTGTTTTTAAAGAAGATTTGCACGAAAACTTTGCGAAAAATGAAGGAAATAAAAATAAAAATGAGGATTAATAAGCAAAAGAAAAATTTATGTAAAATTTAGCTGTAAATTGCTGAAAATAGTATCAAATTTATGTTTGCTTTTAACAGGCAGATTTAATATAATAATAACACGCTGTGATGCGGCACTGAAAAATTTGAAAAAATAATTTCAAAAAAGTAGTTGACAAAATGTTGAAAACGTTGTAAACTACAAAAGCTGTCAAACATCAGCAGCACCTTGAAAACTGAACAAGAACCAAGAAAAAAGCGA